>JAEEGF011957972.1_pt1 | contig 37132 bp, 28 predicted proteins | sample 9134171 | NCBI WGS metagenome assembly JAEEGF01 (sample SAMN16246542, study PRJNA631951) | gut metagenome | biome: gut microbiome; feature: rumen; material: AP-attached | host: Bos | place: Iran: Karaj | collected 2018-10 | reverse complement strand
CACGACCCGAAAGTACGCGCCATCCACGCCGGACTGGAATGCGGCCTCATCGGCGACAAGATCCCGGGCATGGATATGATCAGCTTCGGTCCCACCCTCCGCGGTGTCCACTCACCCGACGAACGCATCGAGATCAAGACCGTCCAGATGTTCTGGGATCTGCTCTGCGATATCCTTAAAAACGCACCGAAATAAAGTGGAAAACTGAAAGTGGAAAGTGGAAAGCTTTCAACTCTCCACTCTCCACTTTCCACTTTTAAAGGGGCAATCGACATTACAGGAGGCACATTGGCCTCCTGCTTTTTTGTTGTTTTCGGCACTGCATGAGCAGCTGCCCTTGCCTTTACGAAGGGTGGAGATTGCCAGAGCGACAAGCCCTAACACTACCAACAGCACTATGACGGTAGCAAGATTCATCCGATGACAGCATTAGCGATGAGATAGGCAAACCAGGCGAAGATCCAGGCCACCACACATTGGAAAACGATGATGAAAAACATCCATTTGGTTCCCAGTTCACGACGGACAGAGGCCATAGCAGCCACGCAAGGGGTGTAAAGCAGACAGAAGACCAACATCGAGATGGAAGTCACCATGGTAAACAACGGCATGGCGTTCAGCACTTCCAAAGTAGCCACAACGCTCTCCTTTGCCATAAAACCGCTGATCAAAGCCGTGACAACCTGCCAGTTGCCCAGTCCTAACGGACGGAACACCGGGGCGATCCACCCCGCCACACTCGCCAACATGCTGCCCTCTCCATTCTCCACCATCTGGAAATGGAAATCAAAAGTCTGGAGGAACCAAATCACCAACGTCGCCAAGAAAATCACGGTGAAAGCACGTTGCACGAAGTCCTTGGTCTTGTCCCAAAGGAGATGCGCCACGTTCTTGGGACTCGGCAAACGGTAATTGGGCAGTTCCATCACGAAAGGCGCGACATCGCCCTTCCCTCCGAACCATTTGGTAATCAGTGCTGTGAGAATGCCGACAACGATACCCAGCAGATACAAACATATCAAGGCCACGCCACCATGTCCGGGAAAGAACACGCTGGTGAAAAAGCCGTAAATCGGGATCTTGGCCGAACAACTCATGAATGGGGTCAGCAGAATGGTACGCCAACGGTCATGGGTGGAATGCAAGGTTCGGGTGGCCATCACCGCTGGCACCGTGCAGCCAAAGCCGATGAGCATGGGTACGATGCTGTGACCGGTAAGGCCGAGCTTGCGCAAGAAGCTGTCGCTCACAAAGGCCACACGAGCCATATAGCCGCTATCTTCAAGCAAGCTCAAGAAGAAAAACAGCAGTATGATGATGGGCACAAAACTGAGCACACTTCCCACGCCACCAAAGATGCCGTCCACTACCAGCGACTGAACGGCGGGATTCACATTCCAACGCGCCAAGGCCTCCCCACACTCACCCGCCAGCCAGGTGATTCCCTGATCAAGCCAGTCCTGCAAGGGCGCGCCAAGCAAATCGATAGAGAGATAGATGATGGCGACCATCACCAGCACAAAGATCGGGATGGCCGTCCATTTTCCCGTCAAAATCCTGTCGATACGCCGGCTGCGCTGATACTCCTTGCTCTCTTTGGGTTTCACCACCGTCTGCTCACAGAGCCGTTTGATGAAAGTGAAACGCATCTCCGCCATAGCCGCCGCCCGATCCAAGCCACGCTCTTCCTCCATCTGGACGATGAGATGCTCAAGCGTCTCTTTCTCGTTTTGGGAAAGCTTCAAGGCTTCAAGGACCATGTCATCACCTTCGATGAGCTTCGAAGCAGCAAAACGGAGCGGTATATCGGCACGCTGGGCATGATCCTCGATGAGGTGCATGATGCTGTGCAGGCAACGGTGGACCGCACCGCCATGGTCATCCTTGTCGCAGAAGTCCTGTCGGACAGGAGCCTCCTGATACTGGGCGATATGGAGCGCATGATCCACCAACTCATTGATACCTTGGTTTTTCGATGCTGAAATCGGCACCACGGGCAGCCCAAGGACCTTCTCCATCTCATTCACCAAGATCGTGCCCCCGTTGTTACGCACCTCGTCCATCATATTCAGAGCCAACACCATCGGCACGCCAAGTTCCATCAGCTGCATGGTCAGATAGAGGTTGCGCTCGATATTGTTCGCATCCACGATGTTGATGATAGCCTTAGGTTTCTCTTCAAGGATGAACTGCCTTGACACAATCTCCTCGGAGGTATAAGGTGACAAGGAGTAAATGCCCGGCAAGTCGGTGACGGAAGTCTCAGGATGGCCTTTGATGACACCATCTTTCCGATCAACGGTGACCCCGGGGAAATTCCCTACATGTTGGTTGGCACCGGTCAACTGGTTGAACAGGGTGGTTTTGCCACAGTTCTGCTGACCAGCCAGGGCAAAGGTCAGCTTCGTGCCTTTAGGCAAGGGATTCTCATGATCCTTGTCATGATAGATACCCGCCTCACCCAAACCGGGGTGAGCGTTATGATCGTGAAGCGCCGTGGCGTACAGTTTATCGGGATCCAACAACGGCTTTGTCTCTTCTCCTTCACAAAGCTCCACAGCAATCAACGCCGCGTCAGCCTTTCTAAGGGTCAGGGAATAACCATGTATCAACACCTCCATGGGATCACCCAACGGCGCATATTTTACAATCTTTATGACGGCGTCAGGGATCAAGCCCATGTCAAGGAAATGCTGGCGTCGGGATCCCAATCCACCCACCTCTTTAATTAAGGCTGTTCTTGCTATTTCTAATTGATCTAATGTCATTTTCTTCTCTTTTTTGAAACTGCAAAAAAAGGCGATTACCCCATGTCAAAACATCCCCATTAATAAGGATTTCAGGCTGACTTTTTCACCACTCTTACCCTCTTACTCCTCGGACTCTGCTGGAATCTCAAAAACCACAGGTGTTTCACGGAGAAGGTAACGCACACTCACTTCGGGTCGTTTGGATTTGTCCTTGTTTTCAAAGCGAAAACTCACCTGAGAGGCACCAAAAGGAAGGGTCGCGTCCCCTTCGGGTATCACCTCGGCAATCTTATTGTAATTTAAATCAGTGACAACAGCAACCTCCTCATAATCATACCATAGGAATTGATTGGCTTTGATTGTGCATGGGAAACGCAAGACACCGTTTTCGGTTTCTATCTCTGGATTCACGATCTCACCCTTTCCTTCCAATTGTATGCACAATCCGAACTGTCCTCCATCCTCAGACTTCCACTCCCAAGGCTCCGCAACGGCCACGCCCTCTTCTGATAACGAGTATCTACAACGAAAGCGACGTGAAACCTGCAAAGGAAACAGCAGATAATGTGTTTCGTCAAAAGGTTCCAAATGCCAATCAGTGTATGGATCAAGAAGGCTCTCCTTCTGATCTTCAGTCAGCAAGCCACTATCGCGAAGTCGATTCCAATGCTTGACAAGGTCCATGACCCGGTCAAGCTGCCCATAACGCTGCACCACGCCACGGCTGACCAGCATCCCATAACCGGCATTATATGCGGCCGCTTTCGAAAGGAACCATTCAACCTCCTGAAGAGTAGTGCTTTGCTGCATCCGATCCGAAACCCTGACTTGGAACCATCCAAGCTGCATGGGTCGGGAGTCCATGCCCTTTTCCTCGTATTCTTGTTGCCAATACTCCACTTTCTTAACACGCTGACTCTCATTCAACACGCCGTGGCCTTCGCCATCGGAACGTTCCACAAAGGTAATCCCAACCGCCTCCAACCGTTCCGCGAGACGCAACCTCACCGAGTCGAGCAGATCCCCCTCCGGCGCACAGAAGCGTTCCGGCGAATCCCATAACTTGTAAAGCGGCTCAGATACACTATGATCAACACCCTTAGTTCCGTATAAACCGCGGTTGCAATGATGCAAAAACATCAAATTGCCAACAGGCTCCAAGGTGCTGTATGAAATCAACTCTTTGCCAATCAACAAGAGATTCAGCGAAGAGGGATCGTTAAACAGCTCGTTCCTATAAACCGTCAACTCGGTTTGGTCGGCTGTGATGTCACACAACAGTTCCACCTGTCCCTGTTTCAGAAGTCGAGAATAATAACGAGGCGAAAAATAGGAGTCGTTCGTGCTCACTGCATCCATCTGGACAAAAATCCCAAGGCGCACCCCATGGGAAGCAGCCTTATCCACCATGGCGATTACTGATCGGTCGCCCTTGTTGGCAAAAGACGGATTCCACTCATAATGCCCGTATGACGAGAAAGGATAACGATGAAGCAGATAGCTGAAACCACCTTGACAACAAAGATCAAGCACTTGGTCTAATTCTTCCTCGTTATAATCAGACACAAGATAGGTCTTCGGCGACTGTCCACTAACAGCCATCGAAAGGAAAAGCAGACATGCTATAAAAAAAACTTTCATCATTGTATTCATAGTCTCCCTATTCAATCCCCCTTAAATCCTTATACAGCTGAACCGCATACAAGTCGGTCATGTTCGAGATGAAATCAAGCACCGACTGCACCTTTGAATACAGGTCATCCTGCAAAGGCTTGAATTGTTCAGGCATGAGGCTGAGGAGTTTCTTGTTATAAATCTTGTCAGGATGAAGCACCGCCTCTGTGAACTCATCAAGCAAGGTTCCGATGACATTAAAACCCGTCAGCTCGATCTTCACCACCGAGGGATGACGATAAATGTTTTTCACAGACTGATCGCGACATTGCTTCAAAGCGTTCTCCTCGTAATCAGGCAGATAAGAGATCAAGCTCCCTTGAAAAGCACCAGCCATAATCTCGTCATAATGTGCTACAAAAATGTCGCTGACACAATTCACCAATTTATTAATCAGCATGGCACGCAAAAACGCCATCCTTTCATTCTCATCGCTGACATCACGATACACTTCCTTTTTATGCAGGAACAATGAGGCATCTTTTTCCTTTTCAAAAAACGAAAGGAAGCTGTGTTCAATATTTTCAATTGAAACAATACCACGTTTATGGGCATCCTCCATATCTAAGATTAGGTAACAGATATCATCAGAAGCCTCCATCATATAAGAAAGCGGATGGCGTGAATAGACCAAATGCTCAGCATCAATACGATCAATACCACATTCTCTCATCACCTCCTCAAAAATCTCGATCTCAGAATAAAAGACATTGTATTTCTTACGATTCCCTTTGTTATAGGAGGGATAAGGATATTTGATGAGGGTAGCCAAAGTGGCAGAAGTCAGCGACAGTCCGCCAGGACGACGGCCATAAAACTGGTGCGTCAGCAGTCGGAAGGCGTTGGCATTGCCTTCAAAGGAAATCAGATCACTCCATTGCTCAGGCAACATTTGATCTTTCAGCTTGCTGCCGTTACCGTCTTTGAAGAAGCTGCTGATGGTATCCTCGCCGGAATGGCCAAACGGAGGGTTGCCTAAGTCATGGGCAAGGCAGGCCGTGGAGACGATGGTCTCGATATCCGACTGATGTTGTTGGATATCAGGGTTATGCTCAGCCAGTTTCTGCATAGTACGGCAGGCTATTGAGCGACCCACACTGGCCACTTCGAGGCTGTGGGTCAACCGGTTATGCACCATTTGGCTTCCAGGCAACGGGAAGACCTGCGTCTTGTTCTGCAAACGTCTGAAAGCGCTGGAAAAGATGATACGGTCATAATCCCGTTGAAACGAGCTTCTCACATCAGCGCTTTTATGCGGTGACGCGTACCTATGCGTAGATAATAATTGATTCCATTCCATTTTATTGCTCTATTCTTAATACTATCAATTCCCCACAAGGCTCTGTCTCGCATAAGGAGTCAAATCCTGTGACGCGAATTCACCTTTCAAGAATTTAAAATAGCCCGCCACTGCCACCATGGCCGCGTTATCGGTGGAATAGCTGAGACGAGGGATGAACACCCTCCAATGGTATTTCTCTCCGGCGGCGAGCATGGCGTCATGCAAGCCGCTATTAGCACTCACACCACCCGCGATGGCCACGGTTTTAATCCCTGTTTGTTTACTGGCTTTGATTAACTTACCCATCAAGATTTCGATGATGGTACTTTGAACCGAGGCACAAAGATCCTCTTTGTTTTCTTCAATGAAGTTCGGATTGATTTTCAGCTGATCACGGACTGTATATAAAATACTGGTTTTCAAACCACTGAAACTATAATCCAACCCTGGAATCTGAGGTTTTGCAAAGTTGAATGCCTTAGGGTTACCTATCTTGGCCAGTTTGTCGATGACAGGACCTCCCGGGTAAGGTAATCCCAAGATTTTAGCTGTTTTGTCGAAAGCCTCCCCTGCTGCGTCGTCGATGGTTTTGCCGATGACTTCCATGTCGAAATAATCCTTCACCACCACAATCTGGGTATGGCCACCCGAAACCGTCAAACACAAGAACGGGAAGTCGGGCACCTCCGTGTGAGTTGCGTCGGTGGCAAAATGCACCAGAATGTGGGCATTCATGTGGTCAATCTCCACCATGGGAATATCAAGCGTCTGCGCAAAAGCCTTTGCGAACGAGGTTCCCACTAAAAGTGAACCTAAAAGTCCCGGTCCACGTGTAAAAGCGATTGCAGATAATTGTTTTTTTTCTATATTTGCATCCTTTAAAGCCGTGTCGATGACGGGAATGATATTTTGCTGATGGGCGCGAGAGGCTAATTCGGGAACCACCCCGCCATATTTCTCGTGAACCTTCTGGCTGGCAATGACATTTGAGAGGACACGGGTGCCTTGAAGCACTGCGGCAGAGGTGTCGTCGCACGAGGATTCGATACCTAAAATATATTCGTTCATGAACTGAAATTTGGAGGCTCAAAATTATTAAAAAAAAGATTATCCATAGCATCCTTGTACTGATAATGGTGTTCATATCGTTCATCATGAGCATCTTCATTGCCATACAAGACCCTATTATTCAGAAGTTTACAATCAGAATCGCCGGTGGTTATCTTTCTTCAAAGACGGGCATGGACGTGAAAATTGGCAGGCTCTACATCTCGCCTGACTTCACCGTCCACATTGATCAATTCTCCGTCAAAGACTTGAAAAACAACGATTTAATCAACGCTGAGAAGTTACGTGTCCGTCCTATCATGGAAGACATCATCCATGGCGACATCAACATCGATATGATTGATTTGAGACACACCCAAGCCAATTTGATCACCTACGAGGGCGAGGAAAAAATGAATTTGCAGCATCTGCTGGATGTGTTTTCCTCCGACAAAGAGAAGGAAAGCAACACAGTCATCAAAATAAAAATCAACAAAATCAACTTTGAAGACCTTGCGTTTCGTTATTGGAACCAAAACAAGGACGACCCGGAAAAAACTGCGAATCATTTGATGGACTATTCCAACATCAAGGTTGACAGCATCTTGTTAGACATGGAAGGCATCGTCATCATCGGCGATTCCATCACGGCAAAAATCAATCAGTTATCCGCATTTGAGCAGAGTGGCTTTGCCCTTCACCATCTCCAATCAAATGCCATCGTCTCTTCTTCGGGCATCCTGCTGGACCGCCTGCAAATACAGACTGACAACAGCAACCTGTTTCTCGACCTGCATTTGCTCTATCCAGGCTACCAGGCCATGAGCAGTTTCGTTGACTCGGTATATTTTGACTCTAAAATCACGCGCACGGAGGTGATGCTCAGCGACCTTGGACCTTTTTCCAATGCCTTGTACGACATGCCTAACCGTATCAAGATAGAGACTGAGATGAGAGGACCCATCAAAGACTTTAAACTCAGCAAGTTGAAGTTTATGATCGGAAAACAAACCCGATTCCAGGGAGACCTTGCATTACAACCTCTTGACATTTTCAACGGTCAACACGCCATCAACTTCAAGACATTAGAGTATTCATACAATGACCTCGCCAATTTCCGCATCCCCGGCGCATCAAAAACCATCCCGTTACCCGCCATGTTGGCTTCTTTGGGCAGCGGCACCATAAAAGGAAAGGTAGCGGGATCCACAGAAAAATTCATGGCCGACCTCTATGTGACCTCCGAAATTGGCAACGTCAATTTGGATATCAACAAACACCGCAACCAACAAAAAAACGATGTCATAGAAGGCCATATCCAAGCGGAACACCTCGATGTAGGCAAGCTGGCGAATGCCTCCAAAACCATTGGGAGTATTGATTTGGACGCTAACGTCATCGCCCGCCTGACCAAAAAAGGAGACGTGGACCTCGACATCGACGGCAACGCACACAACGCTTACCTCTTAGGAAATAGCATCGACGAGATCTCCATGAACGGAAACCTGTACCAAAACCAGTTTAACGGCAAAATCAGCATCGATGATGATGAACTCGCACTTGACTTCAAAGGAAACTTTGACTTCAGGGATCCCAAAGCCCTGGGAGGCAACTTCAGCGCGGACATCCTGAATGCAGACCTTTACAAACTCAAGCTCATCAATGACGACCCCGAAGCCTCGTTAAAAGCCACCATCACTGCCGACATGAGCAATATCAACGACTTCAACAAAGCTGAAGGTACATTGAAAATCAGAGGATTGGAATTCCAAAACAAAAACGGGGCATTGTTGCTCGACGCCTTTGACGGCTCCATTGTCAACGACCATCTGATGCAAAAGAAAATCAACCTTGATTGCGACTTCCTGGAGTTTGAGATGGCAGGCAAGATGGATTTTGCCACCTTGGCCACCGCCTTTAAACAATATGTGAATCATTATGTCACCATCCCCCAATGGGCAGAAGAACTTGAGGCCTTTGAAAACAGCGGGAAATCCTCCAACCAAGATTTCATCGTCCAGATGACTATCAAGGACGCCAAACCCATCACCCAGCTGTTTATGCCCGACCTCTCTCTGGCCAAAAACACTTATCTCAACGGCACCTTTACCTCTCGCTCCCATTCGCTCAACCTGACTTTACGGTCAAAATATCTGAAATACAACGGCATAAAAATCAACAATATCGAATACCGCAACCTCAGCTCGCCACGAAGATCCAATGGCAGGTTACATATCGACCAGATTATCTTGCGCGACAGCACTGAGACTGGTCAATCATCTCTTGGATTGGAAGATTTCGCTTTGGTAACCAATTTGAGAAACGACAGCATTTTGGCGGATATCCTTTGGGATGATAAGACCCTGACTGACCATAACAAGGCTACCATACAAACTTCCTTGGTCCCTCAACCCAGCGGAGGGCGTTTTAACATCAACAAAGCTGATATCATAATCAACGATAGCCTTTGGAATATCAATCCCTCTAATCTTCTGGAGTTTGACAGCAGCCGCATCCATTTCTCCAACGTGGAACTGTTTTGCGGACAGCAGCGACTCATCGTGGATGGTGACATGCCCAATACCGTTGAGGACACCTTGCTGGCTTCATTCCAGCATTTCAACCTATCCAACCTCAACTTCCTGATGGAAAGCACAGGTCTTCAAATTGAAGGGGCACTGTTCGGAGAAGCCAAAGTCAGTAACATCAAGACCGACCCAACGCTTCTGGCCAACATCAACATCAACCAGCTGGGTTTGAATAACCAGATTTTTGGCGATGCCACAATCTACAGTGCTTGGGACAACGAAAAGGAAGCCATCAACATGAATGTCATCTTGCAGCACCAACAACGCTCCGCCATCGATCTCTCAGGAGCGTTCTATCCAAATAAAAAAGACGAGCAACTCGACTTCAAGCTGAAGCTGGACAGCCTCAACCTCGGGATATTATCCCCGTTTTTAGGCAACGCCATAGAACGGATGCAAGGCTTCGGCAAAGGAACCGTAGCCGTCAAAGGATCCCTCAAAAAACCAACGATTGATGGCACCATAAAAGTCAAAGACGGAGGTTGCAAAGTCAACTTCTTAAACACCTATTATACATTCAGTCCCACCATCAGCATCAACGACAGCCTGATATCACTGACAGACCTGTCGTTAACCGACACATTGGGTAACTCCGCCTTAGTCGTCGGGCAAATCTCCCATGACCATCTGAAAGACTTTTACTTAGACCTCAAGATGTTCCCTACTGAATTTCTTGCCATGTCAACCACCGCGGTCAACAACTCGTCGTTCTATGGAGACGCCATCGCCACAGGTGTCGTGGAAGTCAAAGGCCCAGTGAATGACCTGGATTTGAAAATCAGGGCAAGAACCAACAAGGGCACCGTGATGACCATCCCATTAGGCGGTAAAAACAACGTCAAGAAACACGACTTCATCACCTTTGTCAACAGGGCGGAACAAGAAACGGAAGACCAAGAAGAAATCACCAATAAGACCACATCCAAAGAGGCCACAAGCTTCCGTATCGGTTTGGATCTCGGTGTCAACAACAATGCCCAAATCAAAATCGCATTGCCCAACAACATCGGTAACATGGAGGCGCGAGGAGAAGGGAACATCAAATTAGGGGTCTCCTCCACTAACATGTCACTCATCGGCGATTACATGATCACCGACGGCAGCCTCTCACTCAACATCCAAGATCTGATAAAAAGGAATTTTACCCTTGAGCCAGGAAGCACCATTTCATGGACTGGTGATCCCGTGAACGGAACCATCAACGCCACCGGCGTATATCAAACCAAAGCCTCTGTCGGCACCTTAGGCCTGGTTGACACCACCAACATGAGCTCGAGCAATATCAAGGTAGAATGCCTGGTTCACCTGAAGAACAAACTCATGAACCCCGACATCTCTTTCAGCCTTCGATTACCCAATGCCACTGAAGACATGCAACAAGCCGTGTTCAGCGTCATTGACACCACCAACCAATCCGTCATGTTCACTCAGACCATCTACCTGCTCGCCTTCAACTCCTTCAATTTCGGAGGCTCCATGGATAGTTATGGAGGCCTGATCTCAAGCCAGCTAAACGACTGGGTCTCGAAGATCAACACAGGTGTCGATATCAACTTCAATTACAAACCCGGATCCAACATAAGCAATGAAGAGATGACCGTAGCGTTGAAAACACAACTCTTTGACGACCGTCTCACCATCGAAACCAACTTCGGTGTCATCATCCCTGCCAATACCTACGCTGCAAACAACACCAACATTGTGGGTGATTTCAACTTAGACTACAAAATCACCAAAGACGGACGATTGAGTGCACAGGTCTTCAACCGATCCAACTACAACAGCATCTATTATCAATACACCTATTATAAAATGGCACCTTTCACACAAGGCATCGGCCTTTCCTATAGCAAAAACTTCGACCGCTTCAAAGACTTTTTCAAGAAACAAAAAAATATTGTTCCTCCCAACCGATCATTCTCCGGCAAAAACGAACCTAACCAAAACATAACCAATGAATCCTCTAACTAAACCATTTAAGGTATATCAGGCCTCTGCCGGTTCTGGAAAAACATATACCATCGTCAAAGAATATCTCGCGCTTTGTCTCCAAAGCGAAGCTGCCACCTCACAATACAACCATATCCTGGCCATAACTTTTACCAATAAAGCAGCCAACGAGATGAAAGAGAAAATTCTCGATCATCTGAATACCATCATCAACAGCGACCTGGAAAAAGAGCCAGGAAGCATGGAAAAAGATCTGATTGATCTCCTCCAAATTGACCGAGATGCTCTAAAATCCAATGCAAAAAAATTGTTTTATAAAATAATCCATGATTATAGCAATTTCTGCATTAGCACAATCGATGCTTTCTTTCAAAAAGTAGCTCGTTCATTCGCCAAAGACCTGAACTTGCCGAACCAGTTCAGTGTTAGCATCGATGAAGATGAAGTGGCCGACGCCATCACCGAACGACTCGGAGAACAACTAGGGAGTTCCAATCCATTCTTAACCAAGATTATGGAGGACTACAGCGAGACCATGTTTGACAACGGCAAAAGACCTAAAGTGGAGATTAACATCCATGCCTTCATCAAAAAACTCTTTGAGGAAGAAGCCTATCAAAAAAATGAGCAGAACCACTTTGAAACCGAGAAACAGTACAAAGCGACTCTCGCTTCCATCAACAAGAAAATCAATGATTTTGAAAAATGGTGTCAAGAATCAGCAGCTGATTTCGACACCTTTATGAACAACAACGGACTAACAACCAACGATTTTAAAAACAAATCGAAGAGTCCCATCTTGATGCTGGTCAGCAAAGTCAAGGAGAACAAATACGATCCACTCACCAAAACTCAACTATCCCTTCTCAACGGGGATTATCAATGGTATAGCGACAAGAAACATGCTGCGCTGGATCCCGAATTCCAAACCCAATGCATGCCATTTTTGAGAACATACTATCAAAAAATCGGCAACTATCTTTTCAACATTTACCAGCTTGATTATCTCAGCTTATATGTGCTACGTTCCAAGATAAAATCAGAGATAGAAGCCTATATCGGCGAAGAGATGGTGGTTCACATCTCGGAATTCAACAAACGAATTAACGAGATCCTGGGCGACTTCTCAGTACCTTTCATCTATGAGCGGATGGGAGAGCATTTCCACCATATCTTCATCGACGAATTCCAGGACACCTCAGTGCTGCAATGGCAAAATATCATTCCGCTGATCGACAACAATTTAGCCAACCGACATCTCAACATGATTGTAGGTGACGGCAAACAATCCATTTACCGATGGCGCAATGGTGAAGTCGGGCAAATCGCCAGTCTTCCACGTATTTATGCCAAACCTGCCGACAGTCCTTTTTTCGACCAATTCGAGCAGAACTTGATCAACAGCTTCCAATTCAACGAGTTGGACTGCAACTTCCGCTCATTCAGTAACATCGTGCAATTCAACAACACTTTTTTTGAATTCAGCAGCAAGGAATTTTTGTCAGAAAAATGTAAGAAAATATACTTTGACAACGACGAGACGCTTCATAAAGAAATAAAAATAAAACAAAAAACAAAGCAGCAGGAAGAAGGTTTGGTTGAAGTGGAATTGTTTGATCCCAAGGAAAAGCCTGAGGAAGCTATGCTTGCTCGCATTTACGAGCTGGTGACAAAAGCACTTGAACAAGGATTTACGAAAGGAGACATTGCCGTACTCGTCAGAAAAAACGATTACGGCTCGTTGGTTGCGAACTTCCTTCACGAGAAAGGCATCGCGGTCATCTCCCCTGAGTCCATCTTGTTAAAATCATCCAACAAAGTACAATTGATTGTCAACACCCTGAATTACCTCATCCACCCAGAAAGCACTCCTGTGATTTCCAATGTATTATATTATTGGAAAAGAACTCATGACACAAGCTTCAACGGAGATGTAAGCGACCTGTTCAACACCGTCAACAGCATTGCGGAAGGACAAACCAGCTTGGAAGAGATGATGTCTCTGCAACCTGGATGCCTCCAAGATTTGCTATCTAACTCCTATAGTCTTTATGACCTCTGTTCCGCTATAGCCCGCACCTACGGCTTCAACACCTTAGGTGACTCGTTCCTCAACTTTCTATTAGACATTGTCTTCCAATGGCAATCGGCTGACAAATATGGTATCGAGCTCTTCCTTGAGTACTGGTGGAAAAAAGAGGAAAAACTATCCATCCTCACGAGTGAAACTGATGCAGTCAGCATCATGACGATTCACAAATCCAAAGGTTTAGAGTTCCCCGTGGTCATCTACCCATTTGTTTGCGATAACATCGATGACACCAAATCTGCCCCCCTGTGGTTTACCGCAGAGGAATTGGGATTCGAGCCTATTCCTAATGTCGAAAAGGTACAGTTCAACTTCAGTGAAAAAAGAAGTTTATGGTCATCACAAGTGGCACAAAAAAAACAAGATGAGGCAGATAAAACCCGTCTGGACAACATGAATCTCAATTATGTGGCTTTTACTCGTCCCGTGCAACGGCTTTATATCCTCACAGAAAAGATGGAAACCCTCAACAACAGTCCAATCAACGCCTTCTTACAAAAGAAGGATCTCGAGTTCCAATTGGAACTTCAGGAAAATCAAAACGAGGAAGAATGGCCTATCATCTACCGCATCGGTAATCCCGAAAAGCCTAAGGTGACAGAGAAAAAAGACCAGAACAAACAAAGCACCACCTCCTTTTACAACGAGTCATCTGCCACCGACTGGCTCGAACGAATCTCCATCGACTCCAACCCAAGTATGTTCTGGATGAATGGAGTGGACCGTTTTGAGCCACTGGAATGGGGCAAATTTGTCCACAAAATCCTTTCAGAAATCACCTGTGAAGCAGACCTTGACAAAGTACTGACCCCATATCTCGACAATGGCTTTATTGACGAGGCGACATCAAACATGCTTAGAAACATGTTCACCCAAATGATTCATCATCCCGCGCTACAAGAAGCCTTCAGCCAACAAGCCAAGGTCAAAAATGAATGCGAGCTGCTATCCAATGAGTTCGGCATCCAACGTCCCGACCGCTATGCGGAACTGCCCGATAAAATCATCCTTTTGGACTACAAAACCGGAAAACCCTCTGAGAAACATCACGAGCAACTACAGCATTATATCACCATCTTGCAGAAAATGGAGAAAAAAAACATAGAAGCCTTCCTTGTTTATTTAGGCGATACAGTAGATGTTATACAAATCGAAAATTAATCATTAAACATATTAAATTTTTTATTATGAAAAAGCTACTCATACTATCTGTTTTGTTATGCTTAGGGCTGATGAGTTCTGCCCAGCAAGAAGCAAAAATGCTCCGTTTCCCTACCATCCACGGCAACGACGTGGTTTTCACCCATGGTGGTGACCTTTACAAAGTTGACATCAAAGGCGGCGTCGCCCATAAAATCACCAATGATGTCGATGGCTATGAAATGTTCGCCCGCTTCTCACCTGATGGCAAGCATCTGGCTTTCACTGGACAATACGACGGAAACACCGAAGTGTATGTGATGCCTTACCCTGAATGCGGCACCCCTACCCGACTCACCTATACCGCTACTCTGGGACGCGATGACGTCAGCGACCGCATGGGACCCAACAACATGGTGATGACATGGAGGGACAACGAGAACATCGTGTTCCGCTCCCGCAAGCAGAGTTGGGATGACTTCGTTGGCCAGCTCTTCCTCGCCAACATCGAAGGCGGCATCGCTGAACAGCTTCCTTTGCCCGAAGGCGGCTGGATCTCCTATTCCCCCGATGGCAAGAAGATTGCCTACAACCGTGTGATGCGTGAATTCCGCACCTGGAAATACTACAAAGGCGGCATGGCCGATGACGTGTGGATTTACGACTTCAAAACGAAGAAAATTGAGAACATCACGAACAATGATGCCCAAGACATCTTTCCGATGTGGGTCGGCGATAAGGTCTATTTCTGCAGCGACCGCGACCGCACGATGAACCTCTTCGTGTACGACCTCACGACCAAACAGACCACCAAAGTGACCGATTACACCTATTATGATATCAAATACCCCTCGTTGGGTGACAACGACATCGTGTATGAAAACGGTGGCGAGCTCTACCGTTACAACCTGAAAGATGGCAAAGTATATCCCATTCCCGTGAAAATCGTTGATGACGGCAACTCCACCCGCAACAAGTATGTGGATTGCAGCAAGTTCATCAACAGCAGCAGCATCGCTCCCGATGGCAGCCGCGTGGCTTTCGGCGCTCGTGGCGATGTGTGGACCGTCCCTGCCAAGTCAGGCATCACCCGCAACCTCACCCAAAGCGACGGTGCTCATGACCGCGATGTGGCATGGTCGCCCGATGGCAAGTACATCGCCTACATCAGTGACCGCACCGGCGAGGACGAAATCTACATCCAAACCCAGGACGGCAAAGAGGAAGCCATACAGCTCACCAAAGACTCCGACACCTACAAGATGGACCCAATGTGGTCGCCCGACAGCAAATACATCACATGGTACGACAAGATGAACCGCCTCAACATGGTGGAAGTCAGCAGCAAGAAAGTTACAGTGGTAGCAGAAAACAAAACCGGCGAGATGAGAGACTACTGCTGGTCAGCCGACAGCCATTGGATCGCCTATACCATGCCCAGCACCTTCGGCGTGAGCCATATCCACATCTATAACGTCGCTTCAGGCAAAGACGAAGTGGTCACCGAGGAACTCTTCAACGCCTCCAGCCCCGCTTTCGACAAGAATGGCAAATACCTGTATTTCACCTCTGAACGCGACTTCCGTCCCACCTACAGCTGGACCGAATGGAACCATGTCTATACTGACATGACCCGCATTTATCTGGTCACCTTACAAAAAGACACCCCCTCACCATTCCTGACAGAGAATGACGAAGTGAAAGTGGATGGCGATGAAAAAGAAAACGAGAAAGGCCCAGAAGGCAAAGGCCCTAAAGGTGGCAAAGGCTCTAAAGAAGGAAGAGGTCCTAAAGGCGGATCCGACAAACCCGGCTTTGGCCCCGACAAATCAGGGAGCAAAGAAGCAAAAGAGGTGAAGATCGACTTCGAGGGCATTACCCATCGTATCGTGGTGCTTCCCGTCAATGCCGGAAGCTATCATAACCTCACGGGCGTGGAAGACGGACTTTACTATGTCGCAGGCGGTCGCAATGGTGGCGGCTTGGGCTTCTTCGACGCCAAATCCAAAAAATGCACCAGCATCGGAGGCTTCGGCTACCAGCTCTCCGCCGATGGCAGCAAGATGCTCGTCCGCGAGCGTGGCGGTTATAAGATTATCAACGCTCCCAGAGGCCCGATGCCTGGCGGCGGCTCCAAGGAAGGTCCCGGCATGGGAGGCCCCGGCGGAGGCAAAACGGATGGCAGCCTCGACCTGAGCCAGATGAAGAAATGGGTCAACCTGAAAGAGGAATGGACACAAATCCTCAACGAGGCCTGGAGACAAGAACGCGACTTCTTCTACGCGCCCAACATGCACGGCGTGGATTGGCCTGCCATGAAGGAGAAATACGGCAAACTCGTCCCCTACTGCTCCGACCGCTATGACCTCACCTATCTCATCGGCGAGATGATTGGTGAAATCAACATCGGCCACGCCTACGTCGGAGATGGCGACCGTCTCAAACCCGAACGTATCAAAATGGGACTCCTTGGCGCTCAGATCCACCGCGACAAGTCAGGCTACTTCCAAATCGACAAGATCCTGAAAGGCGAAAACTGGAACGAGAAGACCCGCTCACCCCTCACCGAAGTGGGCATCAACGTACAAGAAGGTGACTTTATCATCGCCATCGACGGACAAAGCACCAAAGACATGAAAGACATGTATCAAGCCCTGGTCGGCAAAGCCAACACCCCCGTGCTGCTCACTATCAACAGCAAAGCCTCCGACAACGGAAGCCGCGATGTGGTGGTGAAACCCATCGCCGACGAAAATGGCTTGTACTACTATAATATGGTGCAGGACAACATCGAGAAGGTCAACAAAGCCACTAACGGGCAAGTCGGTTACATCCACATCCCCGACATGGGTGTCGATGGCCTGAACGAATTCGCCAAGTACTTCTACTCCCAGCTCGACAAGAAAGCCCTCATCATCGACGACCGTGGCAATGGCGGCGGTAACGTCAGTCCCATGATCATTGAGCGTCTGCGCCGAGAGCTCTCCATGTACGACATGATGCGCAACTGCGAACCTGAGACCAAACCCACCAAGATGGTGCTCGGCCCCAAGGTCTTGCTGTTCAACAAATACTCCGCCTCCGACGGCGACCTCTTCCCCTACCAGTTCAAGAAACATAAAATCGGCACCACCATCGGCACCCGTTCCTGGGGCGGTGTGGTCGGTATCAGAGGCAGCTTGCCCTTCATCGACGGCGGTACCTTGACACGTCCAGAGTTTGCACCCTTCGATGAGAACGGCAACTGGGTCATCGAAGGTTATGGCGTCGATCCCGACATCGTCATCGACAACGACCCCGCACATGAGTTCGAGGGCATCGACGACCAGCTCAACAAAGCCATCGAAATCATCATGGAACAAATGAAAAACTACCCGGAGATTCCAGCCATTCCGGCCTTCCCCGACAAATCGAAATAAAGATATTTAACATCGAAAAACACGAATGACACGAAATGTTTTTAGTTTCTTTCGTGTTTTTCGATGTTCCTCAATTATTTAATTATATAAGGAAACAACTATGTCAGCAACTATCAAAGGAACTTATAAAGGCAATCTCCGAAACGAGATGACCCACGTGCAGTCGGGCAACACCATCCTGACCGATGCACCCACCGACAACCACGGCAAGGGCGAGGCCTTCTCACCCACTGACCTTGCCTGCGGCGCTTTGGCTGCCTGCATGATGACCATCATGGGAATCAGCGCGCAAGGCCACGACTTCAACATCGACGGCACCACCTACGAGGTGAAGAAGACCATGGCCGCTGACCCGAGAAGAATCGGGCAGATTGACTTGGTGTTCAACTTCCCGCCAAGGGATTACACCCAAGCTCAGCAGCGGCTACTATGGGCCGCCGCCGAGAGCTGTCCAGTGGGACGCTCCTTGCATCCCGATGTCATCGTCAACATCACCATGAATTTCCAGTTCTGATGGAATACGAGATGTTGAAAGGCCTCATCAACAGCGAGACGCTGTTGGTGAGGCACGAAGACACCGCTGCCGTTTATGGCTCCGGTGCCTTGGAAGTCTTTGCCACTCCCGCCATGATCGCCTTGATGGAGAAGACCTGTCTGGAGAGCGTCAGCGACAAAATTGGTGAAGGTAACACCACCGTTGGTATCTCCGTCAACATCAAGCATCTGAAGGCCAGTCCTGTAGGCGCATTAATCCGCTGTAATGCCACCCTCGTTGAGGTGGATCGCAAACGGTTGGTTTTCGAGGTTAAATGCTTCGAAGAAGAGACCTTAATTGGAGAAGGAATACATGAGCGGTTTGTGGTGGATAGTGAGAAGTTTATGGGGAAATTAGGATAAAAGTACCATAACAAGCCATGAGTTGAATTAATTTCCTATTAATTTATTGCATCATTTAAAACTTTGTTGTATTTTTGCATCAAAATTTATATCTAATAAACAAAAACAACAAGGAGAAACAACCTTTGCAAAACCAATCAAAGAATGAATATGAAAGCATTTAAAGATTACGACATTTCAGACTTTGCCGTCACAGAAGATACTCTGAAACGAATACCCGCAACGTCTTCTCATCGCCCTTTCTTTGGGTTTAATAAAAAAAGAAAAGGAGAGCATTCACCTCACCCACATTATCCAATATCAAACCTTGATGATGTGCTATGAAATCTAAATATAAAAAAGCTTTTGAAAGCAAGGCTGATGCCATTATCACTGATGCTTACATTTTCCCAAACTTCAAGTCGGGTGAACTTCCAAACTTGAAGTATTATACTCCAACAGCAGCATGGGATACTGGGGCTGAGCATTCCTCCATCTCAATGGAAGTTGTCGATGCTTTGCAACTTAAACCGAAAAGGCAGGAATCCGTCATGGTTTTGGGAGGCGTACAACAAGTGGGCATTTATGAAGTCGCCTTAGGTCTTCCCAATGGAAAGCTTTTTCATAACGTAGAAGTTTTTGGAGCCGAACTTGAAGAACTACCTTGGCAACCAATTCCGCACCCATAATTAACGGCATCTAAAAAGCATATCCAGTATAGTGTCAACAAGATTGAAACACATTGACAATAAAAAACGCCCACGTTTCACAGTACCTCCCTCTCGTTTGGACCGTCCCATGGGCGCTTTTTATTGCTGCAAAAGTAAAAAAAAAGAATATGCAAGCATAATCAAAAAAATTATTCTGACAATTCGCTCAAAAGTATGGCAATTCTATGTTTGATACTTATTATATTCTTTTTCGCCGCTCCATCCTTCTCAACACCATGATGCTTACTTCGTAAAGCAAATATAACGGGATGGTGACCAATATGAGTGTCATCAAATCGGGCGGGGTAATGACGGCAGCAACAACCATGATGACCAAAAAGGCATATTTTCGGTATTGCCTTAATAATCCCGAACTCACCACTTCCAGTTTCCCAAGGAAAAAGGCGATGACGGGCAGCTGAAATACCAGTCCCATAACCAAGGTCAGTGTGGTGAAAGTGCTGATATACGACTTCAACGTGATGTTGCTTTCCACCACGTCAGAAACGCTGTAAGTGCCTAAGAATCTAAAAGAAATGGGAAACAGGATGAAATACGACATCAAAACGCCGACAACAAAAAGAAGGTACATCGTGACCGCAATACTTACCGAATACTTCTTCTCGTTTTCATATAAGGCAGGGGTGATGAAACGGAATAACTCGACCAAGATATACGGCGACGCCCCCAGCAAGCCAAGATAGAGAGCTGTCGTGACATGAGTCATAAATTGACTCGACAACTCTGTGGCTATTAAATTAATATGATACTCACTAAAAGTAAAACCCGACCCCAGACGATGAAGGAATTTCTCGATGTATCTATAGGTGATAAAATCCCATTGGCTGGGAGCAAGCAGCAAGTCAAAGGTCTTGTCCTTGAAGCAAAAGACAACAATAGCAAACACCATGACCACGGCAATGATACGGAATAACATTCGGCGAAGCACCTCAAGGTGTCCGCCGAAAGATAACATGTTCGTATCCGCCACATGGTCGTTAGACTCGTTATCGGGCGAAGACTTTTTATGGTGTTTTTTCCTCACGTTTCCCTATCTTCAGCTTGTGATTTAGCGTTTTCGGGTGTTTTTTCTGGCATTTCTGCATCCAATGACTCACTCATGCCTTGTTTAAAGCTTTTCATGCCCTTTCCCAAACCACGCATCAGCTCCGGCAGCTTTTTGCCGCCAAAAAGGAGCAAGGCCACGAAGGCGATGAGCAGAAGCTCCGTAGTGCCAATGAATAACAGCGTCATACTATAAGAAAGATTTCGTTTGTATCAAAGTTGATTTCCCATTTGCCGTTCTCTTCAGACTCCCACTGGTATTTCTGTGACATGCGGTCCCACCAATTTTGGAACTTGGTACCCGTCTCCCCCATATCCTTGACAAGTTTCTCGTATAGTTCGGTGTTATCCGCATTTAATATCTTTGCCAGTTCGTTTAATCCATTTTTTCTTTCGAACAGCTGCTGGATTTCGTTTTTTTCCTCAGGAGTTACTTGACCTACTAACTTTTTCATTGTTGAATTGTTGATTGATGATTGTTGAATTGTTGATTTGTTATTAGAACTCTTTTCGCACGTCAAACGGGTCCAAATAGTGGATCTCCTTAATCTGTATCTCAGGCATAAAATCGCCCATTTTGCGAATCTCATTCAATAAGTCACGTGAAGCGTTGCGCTCGATATGGGCCATCACGCATTGCTGGTGCGAGGGCGTGTTATGGTCCCAAGTCAATTTGCGGTTGAGCCAGATGCAGCGGCGGCACTGGTAGGCATCACAGACACGGCACAAGGGTGCATGGTCGAGTTTCAGGAGTTGCTGGTTGGGGATGTCCAAAAACTTCTCCAAGTCTCCAACGGAATAGTCTGATGTTGGTTGGTGATGGTTCAGTTGGTTATCCACTTTCATTTGCTCGTCGTAATAGAAAGCCGGGCAGAGATAGAACTTCCCATTGGGTGCGAGGGTGATGTTGCTCACGCCCGCCTCGCAGTTGTGCATCTTGTCGAGCACCATCCTGTCCGTCAAGAGGTTGAATTGCGGGGATTGGCCTTGTTTGTAAAGGTTAAGTAAAGCGCCGTTCCATTCTTCCAACAGATTCCTATAAACCTCTATTTGCTCATCCGTGAATTGCTCCATATCGGTGATGCAAAGATTGATTCTTGCACCTGAGGCGAACAGTTTCGCAATATTGTCCTTTTGTTTCAGCATTTCGCTGAAGGTGAGTCGCAAGACTAAATTCTTGGCAGCTACTTTATTGGAAATGGAATTTGCCACTTCCACATCGGCTTCGCTTTCGACTCCAATTCCCGTAACAGGCTTGCAACCCATAGGATAAATCTTCACGTTGTCGATACTCTCGATAACGGAGACATATTCGTCAGGTAGGGCATGGTCAGGAAAGACATACTGAATCATCAGGTTGTGCTTCATCCCGAAGAGAATGCCTTTCTTCAAGGTCTCAATCGGCATCAAGCGCCTTTCTTTCAGTGGATTGTCGGCATGGCAGTAAGCCACGCTGGTGTCATCCAATAATATCACAAGGTATTGCAGCATGGCTTAACAGATTTCGGGTTTCACTTCGCGCTTGTTGGCTTCGTACTGCTCGCGCAAGTCCTCCAGTTCAAGCTTGCGGTATAGTTTGTTCCAATAATAGTTGTTGGCCCTCACCCTAGCCTTGTGCATGAGACAGATGGCAGTGGTACGTTGAAACACGGTATGTGTGTGTGCGGCGTCATAGTTCTCACCTTGGCACCAGGCACAGCCGCTAGCCACCTCACATTCGATGCACTTCTGCGGACTTTGCGTTGTCCTGTCCAAAGTGAGGAAGGGGCGCAGTTTATTCTTGTCAATACCATCATGGATATTACCGATAATCCAAGCCTCTTTATCTCTTAAGGAATACTGCGCAAAGCGGGTACATGGATAGAGGTTGCCTGCCGCATCCACGCTAAGCATCTTGCCCGCGCCGCACCAGTTCTGGTTGTCGAGAACGGGGTCTTGTGGCTTGCCGATATGCTCCGAGAAGAACGAGCAGGCATAGTCTTGATAATAGCCTCCGTCAATGATGGCATCGGCGAGTTGCATCAGTTGCTCCTCAAACTTCATGTCGTCGCCTTCTTGCCACACATCTTCGAAAACCACGTTGATGTTCACCTCATGGATGCCCAAAGAATAAAGGTGCAGCACACTCTCGGTGATATAGGGAATATCCGCCGATGAGATGGTGACCTTTGTGCCGCCGCCAGGGAACTGTTCCAACCACAACGGAATGTTCTTCACCACATCCTTGTAACTACCACGCTCTGAAGGTTTTGTCAGGCCGTTGTCATCAACCACAGGCTGTTTCCACACTCGATTCATATCATGCTTCTTCTCCGTCCCATCGATGGTAATGCCGATGGAAAGGTGGTCTCGGTTCTTCTTGATGAAGTCCTGGACGGCTTTCTCGTGATAGTTGATGCCATTGGTAGAGAAGGAGAAGCGATACGAGTTGAACCAGTGATGGTTACGACGGAAAAGTTCCATCTTGATGTAGTCGCAGATCTTATCAATAAGCTCGATTTCGAGAAACGGTTCACCACCGATGAATTCCCAAATCACCGATTCCATAGCAAATTCGGAGTCGTTCTCATGGTCGAGCACATAGTCGATGAAGGTTTTGGCAACTTCCCAAGGCATCCGCTCCTTAACGTTTTTGCCAACAAGATAACAGTATTTACAAGCCAATTGACAGTCCTTAGTGACAATGAAGGTAATGTTCTTCGCCATGCCAGACTGCCAAGCATCCTGGTTCTCTTTGATATTGATAAGAGTTGACATACACCTTCGGAATTAGGAATTCGACCCCTGACAGGTTGCATTGCAGGTGTGGTTGCACCCCCATTTACAACCTTCATAGCAATAACCGGTACAATAGAAATAACAAGATGCGTCACAGGTGCTGCAACCATTGGAGTAGGAAGTATTCAGGCACGTTCTAAGGCATTGTTCTGTGCAGTCGCTCCCACAAGTAATCCTGCATACTAGACCACATCCTGAAGAACAGTTCTTATGGCATGAAGCTGTGCAAGTCCTACAATCGTTACCTCCGCCGCTGCCTTTAGCGGTTCCGCTACAGGTTGTTGAGCAGCCGCCACTACAGCCGCCTGAGCAACCACTGCTGCATGTGCTGTAGCAGCTGTTGCTACAAGATGAGCAAGAGGTGGTGGCAGAGTTTTTACAGGCCCCAAGGCAAGTGTAGCCACAAGCACCGGTGCAACTATTACCACAATCGCCTTTGCAGGTAGAGGAACACGTGCCAGAGCAAGTACCCGTGCATCCGCTGCAAGTTCCGCTGCACGTGCTACTACAAGTGCCTGTGCAATTGTTACCACAACCGCCAGAGCAGGTCTTTGAACAAGTCCCCGTACAACTGGTACAAGCACCGGAGCAACTGCCTCCACATCCTGAACTACATGACACGGAGCAGTCAGAGCATCCGCTTAGCTCGGAAGATCCAACACAGCTGGTTGTGCAGCTCGAAGCACATTGGGCTGTGCAGTCAGCACAAATGTTTTCCTTGGTGCAGCTTGCGAGTATTGCAGGAAGTGAGCCGGAAACAGCGAGAACGCCTAATACAGGTAAAGCCTTTCTCGCAGCTTCTTTGAAGAATTCTCTTCTGCTTTGTAAATCATCTTTTTGCATATTCGGTTGATTTTTAGGCTGTGTTATTGATTAGCTATTCTCCTCCGACTTCCAACACTTTGTGAACCAGATGCTATTGTGGGCGCAGATGGATATGACGGGATTTCAGATGGAGATATTTCGATTTCGCGATTCTTGTCTCCATCAATCACATACGCACGGATAATCCATGTAAGGTCTTCGTCTGACCATCCGGCCAGGTAGGCGTCACACCAACCATTTGAGCCCCAATTAATCCACCTGGCATTGGGATTGTTGGAACCCACGCTCGAACCAGCAGGATGCTCCCCTGCCTCATGAGTAATGGTAAAAGAAATCCACACATTCTGAGCAGTTACACGAACCGGTGTTTGTAGCGTAATCGTTTGCCAACCGGTTTCATTCACGGTACTATTACCAGAATAGATTTGTGTCGTTGGAACTGTTTCTCCTGTATAAAGCTTAAGATTATAGGTACCAACTATTCCTAAAACCGCCCCTATTGTGGTGATATCCATACCAACATATTGTTCCATAACGCTGGAAGGGAACATGACAGCCCATTCTAAAGTTCCTCCATCAAGATATCCCCAAACCAATGACACTTCACTATCATCATAATATAACCATGTCCCAGTATGTTCCTCAAAATTAGCCATAAGAGTACGGTTGCCTGCCACAGTGAAGTTATAGGAAGCATCGGTAGAAACCACAACACCGTTTTCTGTCCAATTGGTGAAGGAATAACCCGATTTCGGGGTGGCTGTAACGGTACAATTCTGCCCATTCTGATAAGTCCCGGCTCCAGTCACCGTTCCGCCAGCAGTGGTATTGACAAACACATTTACCATATAGCCTCCTTGAGTCACGAATGACACCTCATCGCCATACTCAATTCCAGAGCTGGTCTTGGCATAGGCGCGCACATAATATTTCGTTCCTGATTTCAGATCGCTAAGCGTGGAGCTGAATTCCCCTTCAACTACTTGTTCTATTGTGCGGACATCAGAGGTGGAGGGATACGATTGCTCACTGAAGCAAACGCCGCATTCCGATACGGTATAGCCAAAGCTGCTTACATAGCCGCCCGACGTAGCACTGTTGCCAGTAATGTCAATGGCATCCTTCGTGGTTACAGTAATCTGTCCGTCAGGCTTCTTTCCACATGCCGAAAAGAATGCGAAGACATATAAAACGACCACAAACCAAATTTTAAATACAAATTGTCTTTTGTTCATGATGATTTCTATCAATACTACAACCGCAAAGATAGGAAAAAATCAATTGACCAAAGATAATTTGTAAAAGAATTATTAAGAAAATGGATTCTATTATTAATTCTTTCACCAGAATCTTTCAGATTTCCAAACAGCCATCACTACCGCATCAAACGATAATACTTGCACTCGTAACCCGATTGATAATGCTCCATCACCTCGGGGTGGAAAAGCTGAATGAAGTCGCCAAGTAACCGATCAGGCTCTATTTGCGATGTCTCGAAATAACCCGTCTCTTGAATGTCGCAGACAATGATCCGACGGTTCTTGTAGGCATCAAACAAGGCATACAACGCGTTCTCCCGTTTCAATGTCTCGTATGTCATGGGCAACGATGAGGAATTCGCCACCCGCCAAAAATCAGCATGACGTGCCTTAGCAAGGATGGTCTCTGAATCCAAAGGAAAACTGGCTGTGGAAAGATTGTCTTTCCAAAGATAATCCGCCCCGGCATCCTCAAAGAGCTGCGCGATATAACTCCTGCCACCAGCAACATACCATTGACCGTTAAAAGCCAGGTCGGAAAAAACCGTGGGACGATTAGGAACATCCGCACATAAGTCTCTCAGCTCATTGTAACGACGCTCAATGTCGTCAAACCACGCGTCGGCTCGGCCGCTACATCCCGCCAACAAACCCACTACACGGATCCATTCAGCCCTGCCTAATGGAGTGGATTCCAAATAATCGGCAAAGGGGAACAGCACAGCTCCAGTCACCGACAAAGGGTCCTGATTGCCGTCAAAATAGGGTGAATACAAGATGATGTCAGGATGCATGCTGATCATCAGCTCCATGTTCTTCGCCGACTCAGTACCAACATCTTTAACGACACCCGCCTCCAACAGCTCCCTCATCCTGGGACTATGAATGTTCCTCCCTTCCAAGATGCCCTTCACTCGGTCAATCTCATCCAATTCGATGAACACCGACCACTGTGTGGAGGAAAAAGAAATCACCGACTGAACCGGAATCGGTATGACGGCAGCCCCATCGGCAGCAATAGCCCGACCATGATGTGACTCATCAACCAAAGCGAAAGTACCCAATCGTTGCGTGGAATCCCATGGATTAAGCACCTCCATCCAATAGCCATAATCGGTGGGATAAGCCACCACGTTCTTCGCATAACGGAAAAGATTGTCGCCAGAACTCGAAGCCGCTGAATCAGCGAAAGAACTGGCAACAACCGCAGAATCAGGTTTCACCCTGCCCCTGCAAGCGCACAACGCAAGCACCAAGAGCAAACAGGCAAAAACACTTATCTTGAGAAAGCTTCGAGACATTCCTTGCATAAACAGTCGTTGTAAATCTTCAATCTCTCCTTGGCCTCCTCGCTTAAATGAATCTTGACACACCAGCAATCCACCGAGTGAATACATTCAAACTCTTTACCACATTTCGGACAAATCTTTTTCATACTTACTTTTTAATTAAAAAGAAAATATCCCGGACAAATACCAGCATTGAAAGAACTTAGCAACAAGCCATCTGAGGAATAACGATAAACGGTGCCGCTCACCATGTAGTTCTTGGCATCGCTGACATAGAGGTCGCCATCGTATGGATTCACTGAAATCTTGTAAAAGGTTCGTCCATCCGAAGCGATGCAGAAAGAAGCATCATCGTGATCGGCCGCATAAATACTGGCACGATAGACATCTTCTCCATGAAGGTAATAAAGAACCGTCCCCGAGGGATCAATAGCCAGGTTTAACGCTTTTTTGGGGAAGGTCCTCACCAAAGTGGCCTGCTTGGTCATCGGATCAATTCGCCATAAAGTGCTCGGCATGTCAAAGTCATTGACATCGCCCTCGCACATCACCCAAACAAAACCATCCTTATCCACGACCATGCCATTGGGTTCATATCCCACAACAATCTCTGCCACTTTCACATCGTTGACGGCATCCACCACTTGCACCGTGTTGTTCTGAATCTCAGGATGGTAATACCGCGACCAGTTCGTCACATACACCTCCTGCCCGACTTGCACCATGGTTTCAGTAGGTTTGTCCATGACGATACTTCCCGTGTGTGTCATCTCTTTGGGATTGATAACCCAAAGATTCAATCCACTCAAATCAGAGACGTAAGCCTTTTCCGCGGACAAGGGCAGCATATATCGAGGGGAATAAAAGTCGGTCAACAGATAAGGATGCATCGTGTCGCATACCATAGTTTCCGCATTCACCTTATAAATATAGTTACTGTTGTTGACCACGATATACAAGTCTTTGTTAATCATGGCAAGACTTTGGCCAACGTCACCAATCGGCGAACCATTGACAAGGTAGAAGAGGTTGTTGCTTGAGGTGTCAGCCATAGGGTCATAGAAGCTAAGAGAGGCATTGGCATACATGTAAGTGCCCTCATTTAACACGAAGACTCCTTTCCCCACTTTCATGCCCGTGGAGGGAGACTCTTGATTGGGGTTGCATGAGCATACCACACACAAAAGAGCCATCACAAGATAAAACAAACGTTTCATAAGATTATTCTTTGATCATTTTCACAGTCAAGGATTTACCATCAGCAACCACATATACCAGATACATGCCAGCCTCAAGGTCCGACACATCAACCAACGAGTCCTGTGCATAACACAGCAGCTGTCCTGCCAGTGAGAACACGCTGACCGACTGCACATTATCGCCTATCACTCGCAGCATGCTTTTCACAGGATTAGGAGACAGGTCAACGACAGGAGTTTGATATGAGGTTACTGAACAATGAGCCAAATCATGAATCACACCCACGGCATCCAAATCAAAGCCGCAAGACTCGAAAGGCGTGGGCCAGGGGTCATTGATGATATGGTCTTGGGAGTCGTAGGTGGCGTATTCCGGTTTGATAGAACCCACCACATCCACAACACGCAGATGAGTGATTTTGTTTTTGTCAAGCAGCTTATGGTCTTCCAGTTCATCCAAATCGAACGGTGTGCCATAATGAGGGGCGTATTTACCCGCCAAATTATGAACCAACCTAGGGTCGCTGCAAGCAAAAGAGCCCACCTGGGTCTCCGTCGGGATATTCGAGATTGCCGGAAAACGGAAATAGTTCTCACCATCGGAACTCACCTCCACAAAGGCGAGTTCAAGGAAATACAAGGTGGTGTCGATCGCCCATCTCAACGGGTTTTCAAACACCGCGAAATCAGGACCGGGTTGGTTACAGATAGGTGACGCAAAGGTTAGCACTGCGTTCCCGCCATCTCCGAGGCTTACGACCAAGGTGTCGTCTGCTTTCCCAAGTGCTTCTTCGGGAAGACCGTATGAGGCAAGTCCCGCTTCAGGTCGGTCAATTCGCATCGGGCCGCGTTCCACCACACAGCCTGTAGCCCAAGCCACAAAGATGGAGGAGTCGGCATTGATGGCCGTACTCCCCTCCTGCCCTGCCGGCGGCGCAAACTGCGCCACCGACAAAATCGGGAGGATAACTAAAAATATGGATAGGATCTTTTTCATCGAACAGAGAGTTTCATGGTCTGGCAACCGTGGGTGTCACTCACCGTGACAAAGTAGATGCCAGCGTTCAAAGAAGCAGTCTCGATACGGATGGATTCCGCATGCTGGTTAACGCTGAAACTGTTGAGAATCCTGCCTTGCAAATCAGAAACCGTCACCGTCATAGCATCATCGCTGTTCTCAACAGAAAGCATGGTGTAGAATGAAGCCGGGTTGGGATACAAGGAACGAATCAGCATTGCCTCAGCCACTGAAGTAGGATTGGTGACAGGAGTCACAGGGGTTTCCCACACCAAGGTCCAAGGAGCTATCTCCGTACCGCAGGATTCGTCACCCCATTTGATGAAGTCGCCATTGACCACAGGCTGCTGGGTATAGCCAAGGCCAGCACCCACACCATTAATATTATACATCCAGTACATTCCAGAAAGACCTAAATGAAGGTTGCCAGCATCAAAGGTGATGTCAGACAGCCATCCATCAGCACCGGTATAAGCGAAACGAGCGTCTTTTTCGGCAATGGCATTCATGACATCTTCCACCATAAGGGTTTCCTCGCTGAAACGGTAGCCCCAAGCCAGACAGGTATCGGGATTGTTCCAGTTGACCGCGAAAATCACCTCGTGGCTGCCTTCACCGACCCAATAAAGAATCTCAGAAGCTTCAATTCGAGCCTCTTCGGCAATCGGATACACGGGAGCAATCTCTTTGGTCCAAATATAAAGGTAGGTCTCATAATCCGTAATCACACCGCAGGACTCATCGCCCCATTTCACATAGTCGCCATTAACGACCTCCTGAATATTAAACATATTGGCAAAACCGCCGTTGACATTATACATCCAATAACTGCCATGTAACTTGAGATCCAACACGCCATCGTTGAAAAAGATGTTGGTCAACCAGCCGTCGGAAGCCTCGTATGAGAAACGGGGATCGGCCTCGGCAATGTCATTCATGATGGTTTCCACCAACACCTTATCGGTTGAGAAACGATAGCCCCAGGCCAAAGCGGTGTCAGGTTCATTCCAGTTAACGATGAAGACCACTTCGTTCTCGCCTTCACCAATCCAGTAACGGATGTTGGAGGGGTCGATTGTGGAGTCTTCTTGAGCAAAGAGGTTGGTCGTAAAAAGACCGAAAAATCCCATAAGGAATAAGAGGGTAAAGTTTTTGATACGCATACGCATAAGTTTTAAAGGTTAATAATAAATACACCTCAAAACTTCAAGGATAGGGTTTGGCACACTAATGTGTAAAAAAGGCCAGCTCTTGTCCCGAAAGCTTTGTTTTCAAAACATGAGGCAGGTCTTCTGACTGAGGTCTGAACTTGCCGCCTTCCCATCCGATGGGAATCAGACAGTGGCATAGTGGCAAGCCTGCAACCAACACAGCAGCGGGAACTGTACGGGATTCTCACCCGATTCCCTATTGAGTCCTTTAGGACACCACATATTGGTTGCAAAGATAGTTCTTTTTACGAAACAACAGCGCAACAACTATGAATTTTTATCACGATCTGTTTTTCCAAAACTCTTGGAAATCGTCATAGTTGCGTTTCAAAAGCTCAGGCACATTTAACTCGTAGGGGCATTTTTCACGGCAGAGGTTGCAATGCACACAGTTCTCTATCAGTTTCATCTTCTCCGCCCATTCCTCGGTAAGATAGACGCTGAGCGGGGCGCGACGCAAGAACAAGCTCATGCGGTTGCAGTCGTTGATCTGTATGCCCACCGTGCAAGGCATGCAATAGCCACAACCACGGCAAAAATCACCTGCGAGGCTGGCACGATCTTCCTCCACCTTTTTCCAGCGCTCGGGCGTCATTTCAGGGGCCTCGCTTTGGTAAGAGATGAACTCATCCAATTCCTTATCACGCTGAATACCCCAAATAGGAAGCACCCAGTCATACTGGTTCAGGAAGGCGTATGCCGCAGCAGAGTCCGTGATCAGGCCTCCGGCGAGGGATTTCATGCAGATGAATCCCATCCCTTCTCGATGAGCCGCCTCCACAATAGCCAGGTCTTTATCTGATGAAAGGTATGAGAAAGGATATTGAAGGGTGTCATAAATACGTCTCTCAATCGCTTCCTTGGCAACGGACTGTCGGTGGTTGCTGATTCCGATGAACCGCACCTTCCCTTGACGTTGAGCCACTTTCATAGCGTCATACAAGCCTGCCTGATCGCCCGGCTTAGGGCAATACGCAGGGTTATGGAACTGATAAATGTCAAGATAATCAGTCTGAAGGTTTCTCAAAGTGACATGAAGATCCTTCCAGAACTCCTCCACCGTGGTAGCGGCAGTTTTCGAAGCAATCACCACTTTAGAACGGCACTTGGAAAAAGCCTCGCCGATTTTTTCCTCACTGTCTGTATAAAACCGGGCAGTGTCATAGAAATCGATGCCATTATCGTAGGCCTTGCGCAACAAATACACAGCCTCCTTCATGCTTACCCTTTGGATGGGAAGAGCCCCGAATCCATTCTTATTGACCGTTAGTCCCGTGTTGCCGATGGTAATTCTTTTCATAAGACGATATTTTGCCTACAAATATAAGACAAAAAGTTTTTAATTTTGCAACATGAAAAAAATATTAATAATTAACGGTCCCAATCTCAACCTTCTGGGCAAACGGGAGCCACATTTATATGGCACTGTCTCTTTTGAAGAATACTTGGTCACGCTAAAGGAATCTTTCCCCGAAGCCGAACTCGATTATTACCAATCCAACCATGAGGGCTGTCTTATTGACAAGCTGCAAGAGGCCGACGGACAATATGCGGGGGTGGTGATGAACCCCGGGGCGTATGCGCACACCTCCATTGCCATTGCCGACTGCATCCGTTCCATCCAAATCCCCGTGGTGGAGGTTCACATCTCCGACATCAAGCAACGCGAGCCCTATCGACATCACTCATACACCGCTGAAGCCTGCATGAAGTGCATCATAGGCCAGGGAATGAATGGTTATGCCTTAGCGGTGCGAGAACTGATTGGCATCTAAGTCGGTATAACACTTCTTCCCTTTCAGGAAATTCTCGAAAACGATATTCTTTTGATACATCTGGCTCACACGGGCATGGGGTAACTGCTTCCTCACCTTCCTCAAGGAACCCAGTCGGCCATAAAAAGCAAAATGCGCCCTGATCACAGCCCAGAAATCAGCGAATGATCCGCCAAAGAGGAACTTGAACGCAGCCACCCAATCCAAGAACACACGATAGACCAAAATCCAGAAGACTTCTCCCTTCGGCAAGTTCTTATATAATAAGGAGAGGTTATTTCTGAAATTCAAAAACGTTTTACGAGCCGAGCTCTTAGGCAACGTGCCTCCGCCAATATGATACACCACCGAGCTTGGGCAGCAAAAGATCCTGAATCCCAGGTTTTTCATCCTCCAGCAAAAATCAATCTCTTCCATGTGGGCAAAGAACGAATCATCCAGACCTCCTTCGCGGAGATATAATTCCGAGCGGACAAACATACAGGCTCCTGTGGCCCAAAAGACCTCAGCCACATCGTCATATTGCCCATGGTCGGTCTCCAGTTGCTGGAAGAGACGCCCCCTGCAGAATGGATACCCATAACGGTCAATAAAACCTCCCGCCGCACCAGCATACTCGAATTTTTCCCGCTCAAAATATGAAAGGATCTTAGGCTGGCATGCGGCGATGTCAGGGTGAGCGTCCATCAACTCGATGACCGGCTCAATCCAGTGGGGAGTCACCTCAATATCAGAGTTCAAAAGCACATAGTATTCAGCCTCAATCTGACGCAATGAAATGTTGTAGCCTGTCGCAAATCCTCCATTAAAATCATTGATAATCAGTCGGATATCCGGGAACCTTTCCCTCATAAACGCCACTGAATCATCGGTAGAAGCATTATCCGCAACCACAATCTCAGCCATCGCGCCATCGGTGTTCTCAATGACGTTGGGCAGAAAGCGCTCCAGAAATTTCCTGCCATTATAGTTCAATATGACGACCGCAACCTTTTTCATTGTTCTTGGTTATTTCTGCTATGTTTCCAGCGACGGTGTGACCACAGCCAGTTATCAGGATGATTTTGTATGAAACGCTCCGTGTGTCGAACATATTGTTCCATGATAAAACCGTTTTCCGTCTGAAGGGGATCCTCACAAATCATCTGGAATGTGACCTCATAATAACCCCGTTTCACGCGATTCATCTCAATGTAAACCACCGAATAATCAAGCCGTTTGGCCATTTTTTCCAAACCATAATACCAACAGGTGTCACGGTGCAGAAAATCTGTCCAATAGTCCGACTCCACCCCACGCGGCGACTGGTCACCAAGTATTAGCACCAAGTACTTTCCGTTTTTTCTCTGTTCCAATTCCTTCTTCACATCGGCAGTCTCCATCATCTCCATGCGATCCTCATTGAACTTCCTGCGAAGATTCCGGATAAACGCATCGAAATAAGGGTTCGACAATCTTTTATAGATGGCCACATCCCTATGGCCAGAAACGGTGCTCATCATTCTGGCATACCACTCCCAGTTCCCGGAATGTGACATCGCACAGAACACATTTCTGCCCTTCTCATACAAGCCGCGTATCATCTCAGGATTCGTGAAAACCACCCGTTTTTGTAACGCCGCCGGATTCATCCGTATCAGCTTGCAGCCCTCCAGAAACAAATCACAGAAATTCCGGTAAAAGCCTTTTTCAATTGTCTTGATTGCCGAGAGCGACTTTTCGGGAAACGATAGAAGAAGATTCTGGCGCACCACCTTCCTCCGGTAACGAATCAGATGATACAAGAGGAAACAGTAAATATCGGATTTCAGATACAGTAAGGCAAAAGGCGTAATGGAATTCACATACGCTATGCATTTTACCAACCAAAAACCGACACGTTTCATAAACTCTTGGATGGTTATCTGGGATTGTTATAGAGTTCACCCGCCCTGGTTCCCCAAGCGTCCGGAACAGTGGTCTGGTCAATGATGTCACCCGTATAGTCGGGTCCACGGAATCTGGAATAAATCATGAGTTGCCAACGATTGTTGCTCACTTCGCCGATAACATCAGAGTGAATGAGCGCATAGTCGTTGGTGACCATGTCGTGCGACATGAAGACAAAGTGTTTATTACGTTGATTAGCAACTTGATAGTAATGCCAAATCTCGTATGGGAAAGCACCTGGTTCGTAGGGCTCTTCACAGATTTTGTCGGGAGTGCCATATTTCAGGTAAACATAGCCACGGTCCGACATATAGCCCTTCTTTGTCCTGGTGGAGAAAGAGGCATTCACGCGTTTCACCTGGGTGTAATACTCCTCCCATGCCGCCTTAGGATTCAACGGGGCGCGGGTTGACCAGAAATTCAGCAAAAACTGCTGCATTGTCTTTATATCGTCGGTTTTCACCAGATTGTTTGCATAATCACGTTCCGTTTCAGAGCAACGCGGATTCAAACATTTGATATACTCGCGAAGCGTGTCGAGGTTGGTGATCTCCGAGACAAAAGAACCCTGAAGCGACACCGAGTTCAAGTCTTCCATGTCGATGTCACAACCCGGGTTATAACGTTGGAAGAAAGCACTGTTCGAAGCCATGAGATTGTTACTGCGGTCGCGCATCTCCACCACCAAATAATAATTGCCCGTGGGAAGATTCTTGATGTCAATGGAATTCAACAGGACATTGACTTTGCCCACATCAACACGTTTGATAAAGTTGTAATTCTTCATCTTCTTCGACGACTCATACGACTCGATATAATAGTTCAAGATATATTGTCCTCCATCCTTGAAATACATGTCACTGTTGTAAGCCTCAGTATAAAACGTCAAGGCATCGCTGTTTTGAAGATAATAGGCATACACCCGCGGGATAAGGTCATAACCATTCTTTGTAAACGCGGAAGGGGTCTTAGCCTTACTATATGAATCCACCAACAAGATATCCGACACGGCCGGATGTTCCTCTGGGTAGTTAATCACCACAGTTTGCTCCGATTTCACCGGTGTCTTTGCGGGATTATTGAGATCCGTGACACTGATTTCCAAGGTGTATTCACCATTATCGAGCGAAAAACGCTGCTGGTCAATGAAAGCGCCCGAAACATGGGTCGTGTCCGTCACCACAGGACTGTCAAGGGCGATTTTGGAATAGTTACAAACCTTGTCCCCTTGCTTGAAAATCGTCTGGATTTCCACTGAAGCCTTGTATTTACCCGGCTCAAATTGACGGTAATAGACCGTTGAACAGTCAAAAGCCATCGCGTTTTCAATAAAAGGCTTCTCTCCCGGCACCGCGTATGTAGTATAGGAAAGAAAAGACTGTACTGCCTTTTTTTGTGCCTGTAAATTACCCATAAAGGAAAGCAAAAGCACAGTCAAAAGTAAAATGCTATTTTTCATCGTTACGTCTTTTTTTTGCAAAATTAGTTTAATTTACCACTCTTCACGTGATTATTTATTATACTTTATCCACAAAAATCATCAATATCTAAATAATATATTGTATATCAATTAGTTATATTATTCTTTACAAACAACAAAACAGATTCCGCCAAACCACAGTCCTGCCCCATCAATGAAAGAATACGGTTGGTTCTTCGATTGGCGCCGCTATAGGTAATCCCTTCCAACACAGCAATCTCGGCATCGTTAAGTCCCATAAGGGCCAAGCAACAATGCCTGACATCAGCAGTAGAGAGGTTTTTGTAATCACGAAGCAGGCGCGATGAGAAATCGGGAAAGCAGCGGTTCGCGGTTTGAACCAACTCGATGAATTCAACCTCTGACAACTTCAGCTGAGGATACAAGCCGACACTTTTTGTCATGATGTCTTTACCATCCACTAACTTATGGATTTTCGTAGTGATTGGAGCATGCATATAATCACTCAGTGCCTTGTCAAAATCGACCACAGGTTTCGTTTGTTGCTCTTTTAACTGCTGCCTTGTGTCGTTCAGTTGCTGCGAGATGGCCTCGATTTGACGGTCTTTGTCCTGTGTCTCTTCACGATGAAGCTGTTCCATAGAATAAAGATGCTTTTCAATATGAGAGATCCTATGACGGTTACGAACAATGATGAAAGCTAGGAAAGCGATGATAGACAGGATGCAGAGAACCAAGGCAGCCACCCCTTGGTTGGACCAGTTATTTTGCTTACGCACGGGAGGAACCGAGCGGAGGGCGTCACAGAGGAATTCAATCTCCATCTTGTCGGAAGAGCGGTTGGCCTCTCTGATGGAGTTCTGTACATAAAATAAGGTGTACTGGTTTTCCAGTGCTGATTCGTCGCGCCCATGACAAATCTCAGCCAATTTGGCTGAAGCATCAATACGGGCGTAAGGGCCACTTTGATAAAAAGACCTTTCAAGATAGGGATAGGCCGAGTCGAATTGATGATGAGTGAAAAAGATCCCTCCGATGGCATGGTCATACAACTGTTCTCCAAAATCCCACAAGGCGTTGGCTTCCTTAAATTTAACCAGCGCCTTCTCATAGTCCTTGTTAGATTGATATACCTCTCCAATATTACGGATGCTGGCCGCGACGCCAAGGGTGTCGTTCACGGCCTCAAAACAAGCTTTTGCCGAGTCGAACACCGCGACGGCAGTCGATTGAATATTATATGCGTTCAAAATCTCACCAAGACGGAAATAAGCGAGTCCGATGAAACGAGTGTTTTGTGGGTCGTCACGTTTTTGGGAACCATCACGTGCCAGGGTCAGTGCCTTGATAAAATCAGAAGCGGCCTCCACATCATGTTGGCGGAGACGTTCCTCAGTGCCGAGATAATAATGAGCCTTGGCTTGTAAAAAACGAACCGCATCATCATTGGGGACATTTTGGGCCAGACTGTCAAAGTAAGCGACTGCGGCTGTCAAATCCAGACTTTGTTCGGTGAGCGCACCATTTTTATATTGTGCCTCCACATGAAGAATGTCAAATTCATGCTGTTCGATCTCCATCCAATTTTGGGTCGAATGAAGTGAAAAAAGCGAGTCAAGAAAGCGCAAAGCCAGATCTTGACGATGAATCATGAGGTTATTGGCGCGGTCAAGTTCAAAAAAATGATGAGGTGTTTTTCGTTCAGAGAAGGGGGCGTTGGGTTTGGAGCAAGAATATATAGCACTGATAATCAGCGTAATAATAAACCATATTGATAATATTTTTCTAATTCCAAAGAAGGCTCCTAGTAATTGGTGC
>JAEEGF011662032.1_pt1 | contig 37136 bp, 36 predicted proteins | sample 9134171 | NCBI WGS metagenome assembly JAEEGF01 (sample SAMN16246542, study PRJNA631951) | gut metagenome | biome: gut microbiome; feature: rumen; material: AP-attached | host: Bos | place: Iran: Karaj | collected 2018-10 | reverse complement strand
CTAGGAGAATGGACGTAGCGAGCGAAGGTCAGGCCGGCCAAAGGCGAGCGTCTGTCTGAGGGCCGTCAGGCCCGAGTTAGCGAGCGGTCGAGCATGACCGATGCGAGTAGTTCAGTCGACGTGGTACCCCGAAGGGGAGCGACCATCGGACGAATGTAATACTATTGAAATAGAATAAGTGATTAGAAGAGGCGGTCGACGGAGGCGATGACTTCTTCGGCGGAGAGGTCGGGGCTGAGGATCAGGTCGGGCTTCTTGAGCTCGAAACCCTTAGCTGTCGCAGTCAACATTCCGGCACCGGTAATATTCAACATCACCGTCTCATCCTTCTTGACAACCCCCTCATCCAACGCCTTCTTCAAAGCGGCCACAGCCGAAGCGGCCGCGGGGAAAATGTCAAACCCCTCTTTATTGTAGAATTGAAGCATCCAGTAGACGATGTCGTCATTTGAGACTTTGAAGAAATCTCCACCTGAGGCCTTGAGAACATCGAACATGCCTCCGGCGAGGCTGTACGGCGGTTTTCTGTTGGAGAGGACCTTCGCCAGAATAATCTCGGCGTTCTTCCTGGAATCCTCGGCGCTGATCGGCACAAGATCCCTCGAGTCAGCCTTCCATGAGTCATACATCAACGTGTAAGGAGCATTCTGCACGCAATAGACTCTCATTTTATTGGCCCCGAAACGGCCATCCTTCTCCAATCTGCAAGCATTCTCCCAAGCGGCGATGGCGCCAGTGCCGCTACCGACTGCCTGGAAATAGGCATCAGGAATGCGCCCGATCGCTTCCACGGCACTGAGGATAGTTGTACCCATGCCGTCCCTGCGGGCAACATTCTTAGCGCCGCCCTCAGCCATATAACGAGGATCCTTGCAAAGCTTCTCTCCAAGAGCGATAGCATCGTAATAATCAGTCCCGTGAGGAGTGGCCACGACCTTCACGCAAGGCTTAAGGCGCCTGGTGAACCATAGATCGGAGATATTATCGTTCGGAATGCAGATCACGATAGGGATATCGTTGTCCGAGCAGACCCTGGCGAAAGCCCTCGCGGTATTGCCGGCCGACTGGACCACAAGGATATGCTTGTCGTTTTTCGGAAGCCTAGCGCACACGGAGAAAGCCTCGGTCTCCTTGAAGGAACCGGTCTCCATCTTGGCACCTTTCTTAGGAACATAACCGGAAAGGGTTATATAAAGGTTCTCCATGCCGAGCAAATCGGCCAATCCCTTGCTCTTATAGGTCACAGGAGCATGCGACTTGCGCAAGACACGCTTGATAGGCAGCCATTCAGCATACCTGTAAAGCCCATTCAAATCATCTCGTGGAGTGAACTTCTCGTTTGCGTAAATCGCCCTGACAAGTGAAGGAGACGGAGCCTCAGGATCAGCCAGAGTCCAACCAGCGTCATCGAAGACCCTTCCGGTCCCGACATTCATGAGTCTGTAATCTGTCGCTTTGAATTTCATATTGTTGTAATGTTAAATCGTCATTATCAGATATGCCATGTAAGCTATGAATATCAGCAGAAAGGCGCTTCCGTCCCCTCTCCCGATCTTGTTATTACGACCTGTCCAGGCGCTGGAGAGAATAGCGAAAGAGCTGACCACGAGTACCCCCAGATCCACCGCCTTCATATTCTGGAACGACAATGGACATACCACTGCTGAGGCGCCGAGAATGAGAAGGATATTGGAAATATTCGATCCGATGATGTTCCCGAGCGCGAGAGCGCCTTTCTTTTTCGCTGCCGCGACTACGCACGTGACTAGTTCCGGCATAGAGGTCCCGCCGGCTAAGATGGTGATAGCCACGAACTTCTGTGAAAGACCGGCAGCCTCCGCGATCCGGCAAGCCGAATCCACGAAAAGATTCCCTCCGAACACAAGCCCGGCTAATCCGGCTAGTACCATCAGGATAGCGACCCAGACTTTAGTTACTTTTCCCCCGTCTTGGACCTCTTCCTCCTGGTCAACTTTGCCGTGTTTGAATGATATGAACATATAAACCGCGAATAGAAGAAGGAACAAGCCTCCCTCCCAACGGTTGATCGTGTCATCATGGCCGAGTCCAAAAAGGGTATGCTGCAAACCGAAGCCTATCAGCAGCAGTGAGATAATGATATTCAGTGGGATATCCCGCTTTTTGTTCTCTGAGGTGATAGCGATAGGAGTGATGATTGCAGTAAGTCCAAGGATCAGAAAGACATTGAATATGTTGGATCCTACCACATTGCCTATAGCAATGTCAGCGCTGCCTTTGAAAGCTCCCGTAAGACTGACGACCAATTCAGGCATGGATGTTCCGATGCCCACAATGGTCATTCCAATGAGAAATTCGCTTAACCCGGCTTTCCGGGCGATTGAAGATGCCCCATCGACCAACCAATCCGCGCCCAGAATCACAAGGCACAGCCCGCCTAGAAGGATGAGGATGTCACAGATCATCAGCTACTCCTGCCTTAAAGGTTCACCGGAAGCGAGACGCTCCTTTGAAAGGACAGGGTTCGCGTAGATGCGGAGGAATATATCCCTGAGCTCGTTCCTGTCCAGCCTTTTCTCGACTTTGTCGAGCCTGTGCTCAGTGTAAGCCTCGAACTTCTCCACATCCTCCTTGTCATAAAGGTCTGAATATTTGGAAGTGTTCCAGACTTGGTCGTAAGCTATATAATTGGTCTTCCAGAGATGGTAACCGGCTATGACCCTCTTGTCCACAGCGTGCCTGATGGCTTGGTAACGGTCGTTCTTGTCGCACTTGCTGGCCATCTCGATCTCATCGAAAGTGAGCGGTAGGCCGAAGTTGAGGTGGACGTTCCCCTTCTTCTGGCGTATTCCCATCACTATGCTATGCATGTCCTCGTGGCGACCTTTCACGTATTTCTTGGTTTTGGAAATCAATATCTCACGGGCTTTGCGTACATCGCATGGCTCATACTCGTACGAGATGCTGAGCGGGATGATATTCAACTCCATGAAATTCTCCTGGAAGGATTTCTCACCGCTCATGTCAAGCATCTTGAGAAGGCCTTGCTCGGTCGTGTCGATTCCGTCCTTGGTGCGACCCTGCCTCTGGGCGAGCCAGATGGATGCCTTACCGGAGGTAATAGTCTGGCGGATGTACTTCGAAAGCATCTGTGAGGAGAGGTATAGATCCCTGGCGGATATTCCTCTAATCACTTTAATCATTCGGTTAGATCGGAGCAGGTATTCGACTGTCTTACTTTGTTTTATAAGGTTATCGCCAACGCATATCTCCGTCAGCGGAATCCCGTTTCTGAAGAACACCATCTGAGTGATGGCAGGGTCCAGGATAATGTCCCTATGGTTGGACATGGCGAGGAACTTGCCTCTTATCCCTTTGATATAGCTTATTCCATCGTAGGAGAAGTTGTGGATTGTGTTGTCTATGCACCAGCCCACCGCTTCATTCATAACCTTCTCTTGGAATTCATCTATGCTGTTTACGGAACGCAGCGCGTCCCTAAGGTAAGTCACAGGCCTGTCCGGGAACAGATATTCCGAAATGGCGAAAACAGCGGGATGGTTCGCTACCTTCCCAAGGGCCTTTACGGCCTCTTCGTCATTGTAGGGACATATATTGTCAAATTCAGTCTTGTCTGCCATGGCTGATTATATTTCTTAACTGACAAATTTAAATATTTTCGCAGCTATTCACAATATCCCTGCGGAAAAGAATGGAGCTGTCGCCGTAGCTGAGGAATCTGAATCCATTCGAGAGGGCGAAATCATATATTGTCCTCCAATCCCCTCCTACAAAAGCTGATATCAGCAGGATCAGGGTGCTTTCCGGTTGATGGAAATTGGTCACGAGTATGTCAACGAGACGGAACTTGAAGCCAGGGACTATTATGATTCTGGTCCCGACTTTCAACTCTGTCAAGTTATTGGCCTCCAAATAATTGATAATAGCGTCCAAGGCCTCCGTGACAGTATAGGGATAGTCTCTTTCGTATGGAGCCCATTGTCCAACATCCTCAGGTTTCCCTGTTTCTATGCAACTGATTCCGACATAATAGAGCGACTCCAAGGTACGGACCGAAGTCGTGCCTACAGCTATCAACTTGCCTTTGTTGTCCCTTATCCTTTTGAGCAGGTCAAGGCCGACAACGAAAGGCTCGCGATGCATCGGATGCCCTGAAATCTCAGAGGATTTGACGGGAAGGAAGGTGCCCGCACCGACATGAAGGCAGACATTCCGAATATCGATTCCCCTCTCTTTAATGCCTTTCAGAACCCTGTCTGTGAAGTGCAAACCGGCCGTAGGAGCTGCCACAGAGCCTCTTATCTTGGCATATAGGGTTTGATAGCGCTCAGCGTCAATCGCTTCTGTCTCTCGGTTAAGATATGGTGGAATCGGTATTGAGCCGCAGATATCAAGCACATTCGAGAAAGGTTGTCCTCCTTCCCACGAGAATTCAACCTCGCCAGTCCGGTCACTTCGTCCTATCAGCCTGGCTTTCAGATTTAAGGCCTCGACAACCGGGTCGGTATTTGGATTATATATGCTCAGGAGATCGTTTTTCCAGCGTTTAGCATTGCCAATCACGCACTTCCACAAGCTACGGGAAGTTGATGCGAATGCCGTATTGTACTCCGGCGGATCAATTGGTTCAAGGCAGAACACTTCGATGTGAGCTCCGGATTCCCTCTGGAAATGAAGTCTTGCCGGGACAACCTTCGTGTCGTTGAATATCATAAGTGATCCCTCCGGCAGCAGACCGGGAAGATCTCTGAAAATATGCTCGTCGACATTGCCGTCAACGTAACGAAGCAATTTGGATGAATCTCGCTCCGGGAGAGGATACTTCGCGATCCTCTCATCGGGCAGTTCGTAGAAATAGTCTTCAATCTTTATCGTTGGAATCATCGTTGACAATTCAAAATTTCAATACAAATATAAACTCAAGCGCGAATTTAATCATTTCGTACGATATCGAGCGAAAGCGAAAAAACAGCCTTGTGTTATCATCACCAAGCGTTCATTTATTTAAAATGCGGTTATGAAAATGTGAAATTCGTTTTCAAATATGCGGTGGTTTACAAAAGTGAAAACAAATAATTTTAATAAATTAGACTCATATTTGTAATTAACTTAATATCAGATAATTAGTTAATCTAAATTAATTTTATAGATAAAGAGAATATGTAAATAGGACTCCCCTGTTGTCGACATTTACGGAAAATCATAAATATTTAGCTAATTATATAGTTAATTATCAGATATTTATATAAATCTAACTTAACTTAAATTTAGGTATTTTATCGCACTTTATTTGAACTTTGCGGCCTTACTTGTTATCAACTTTACCTTTGGAATTTCGAACTATATCATTATATTTGTGAACAAAGAATTCGTCCCATGAACCAGCGTCTACAGCAGTTTCTCAACGCCGAGAATATCTCCCAGTCACAATTCGCCGATCGTCTCGGTGTCGCTAAAGCGAGCGTCTCTCATATCCTCGCCGGGCGTAATAAGCCAGGCTATGATTTCATAGAGAGTTTATCACGTCAATTCCCTAATCTGAATCTGGAATGGCTTATTAACGGGCGTGGCAGGATGTACAAAGTGACAGGACAAGAGCCTGAGATTCCCGTTCAGGAGGCGGATAATATATTCGAAAACACCCCCGAATCCATCGAATCGCAGATTGATCAGCCTAAAATCGTGAAAGTTGTCATATTCTACGATAACGGCACTTTCCAGGAAATCGTCTAATTTGCTATATTCGCGGTATGTACAAGCTTTTGATCAGACCGCTTTTGTTTTGCCTATCACCGGAAAGGGCCCACAGGCTGGTCCTCCGGCTTTTACATTTTGCCCGTAAGATTCCCTTCTGCGCCTCTCTGGTTAAGCTTATCTATCGCTGCAAGACTCCTTCACTGCGACGTGAGCTATGGGGCCTGGATTTCCCGAATCCTGTCGGTCTTGCGGCTGGAATCGACAAAAACGGTGAGTATTACAATGAGATTGCATGGTTCGGTTTCTCTTTTGTGGAGATCGGATCTCTCACCCCTGAGCCCCAGGATGGCAATCCCCGTCCTCGTCTTTTCCGTCTTCCCAAAGACAAGGCATTGATTAACAGGATGGGAATCAATAATAATGGTGTCGCTTACGCTATCGAGCGTATCAAACAAGATCATCCTAAGACTATAATTTGCGCCAGTATAGCGAAGAACACCACCTCCGCTTCTGAAGGTGATATAATTGGTGACTACACAAAGTCTTTCTCCCTCCTTTATGATTTTGTGGATATGTTCACCGTCAATGTCTCCTGCCCCAATGTGGAGGGGCTGCAGCATCTGCAGGATGTGTCTTATCTATCAGATGTTGTTGATCCTCTGCTAGATATGAGAATATGCTATGACTCATATAGACCTATCTTGGTCAAGGTCTCCCCTGACATTCCGCTGGAGGAATTGGACGAGATCCTGGATTATTGCATGATGTCCGGCGTCGACGGTGTCGTGGCCGGCAACACCACCACATCCAGGGAAGGATTGGTCACGCCTAAGGATAAAGTGGATAAAATCGGCAAAGGAGGCCTCTCCGGGGCACCTTTGTTCGATAAGAGCCTGGCTCTGGTCAAGCATATTCACGAACACACCCTAGGCAGGCTGCCCATAGTCGGTGTGGGAGGAATAATGGGACCGGAGCAGGCGCGTCAGATGCTTGATGCCGGCGCCTCCCTGATTGAGATATGCACTGGATTCATCTATGAGGGTCCCGGTGCCGTGAAAAAGATTCTTAAAGGATTGAAATGATAGAAGCTTCTATTTGCACAATCGGCGACGAGATACTTATAGGCCAGATTGTGGACACCAACTCAGCGGCGATCGCACGCTCCCTTGAGGAGATCGGAATAAAGGTCGGCCGGACTCTCTCCATCGGGGATGACCGTGGCGAGATAATCGGAAACCTCGAGAATGAGCTGAGAATCAGCAATATAGTTATTTCCACCGGAGGCCTCGGCCCCACGAAGGATGATATCACTAAGTCGGCTCTGGCCGAGATGAGCGGCAGCGATGCCTATGTGGAGAATCCCGTCCAGATGGAAATAATCCACGACATCCTCCGCTCCAGAGGGCTCGATATCCTTGATATCAATAAGGCCCAGGCTCTTGTCCCGGACACATGTGAGGTGATACCAAACCGGTTGGGAACGGCTCCTATTATGGTTTTCAGGTTCCCGGAAGAGAGATTTGGCCATCCCGCCACCCTCTATTCCCTGCCCGGAGTGCCCTTTGAGGCGATCGGAGCCTTGCCTGATGTCATCGAGGATATAAAGAACCATAATTCCCTGACCAGCATTTTCCATAAATGTGTCATGGTCGCCGGGCTCGCTGAGTCTGCCCTTTCCAAACTTATTGAGCCATGGGAAGATAGTCTCCCGGAAGACATGCATCTTGCATATCTCCCCAACCAGCTTACCGGTGTACGCCTGAGGCTCTCCATTTATGGCGGGAATAAAGAAGATGAGGAAAGGCGTATAGATGAGCGTTTCGCTGCCCTGAAGCCAATTCTAGGCGATAAGATATATTCCTACTCCGATGACACTCTCCAGAACGCTGTGGGGGCGCTTCTCAGGGGTACGGGAAAGACTCTCAGTGCGGCCGAGTCCTGCACAGGAGGTATGATCTCTTCGTTAATAACCTCAGTTCCAGGTGCTTCTGAATATTACCTAGGCTCTGTGACATCTTATGCTGTGGCTGTGAAAGAGGCTGTTCTGGGTGTCGGGCATGACGTCGTTGAGACTTGCGGAGTAGTCAGCTCAGAAGTCGCGGCCGCTATGGCGGAGGGAGTCCGGAAACTCACCGGAAGCACCTATTCAGTCGCCACAACAGGCTTGGCTGGTCCCGCCGGTGATGAGCGTAATCCTGTCGGAACAGTATGGATCGGAGTCTCTGGACCCCATGGGACAACGACAGCTAGGCGTATCTACAAAAATGACAGAAAGAGAAATATTGAGAGGTTTACCTCTGCCGCACTTGATGAATTAAGGCTTTACATCCTTCAAGACTCAAAGTCTTGATTTAAATATAATAAAACAAAATAGTTAGGGTGTATAACAAAATTGTTACACACCCTATTATTTTGCGCTCAAAGTGTTATAACGAATTGGAAATCACTTCGTTAAAGACTCTGAGGAAATTTTGTCCCGCAATTTTCTCAATCTGGTCTTCCGAGTACCCTTTTCTTCTCAAAAGGTCGAATATTATCGGGAGCTTTGAGACGTCCTCCAAGCCTTCCGGAGTCACCTCGATCCCGTCGAAATCTGTTCCGATTCCGACATGTTCTATACCCGCCACATTTACGGCATGGTCAATATGACGGACAACATCTTCGGCTGTCGGCTTGGGTGTCGCTTTCTCCCCTGACTCAGCATAAGCCTTCGCGTAAGAGTCGGAGAGGAAGACCGGATAAAAATTGATCTGTATCACACCGCCTTTGTCTGCCATGCGCCGGATCATATCGTCAGTCATATTCCTCGGATGGTTGGCAATGGCTCTGCAGCATGAATGAGTGGAGACAATCGGAGACTTTGAACAAGCCAGTACATCATTGAATGTCAAGTCAGAAACATGTGCCATATCAATGATCATTCCAAGTCGGTTCATCTCAGCGACAACCTCCCTTCCGAATGGACTCAGGCCTCCCCAGCGTTTCCCTTCCATAGCGGCGTCAGCGATCTCATTGTCCCCGTTATGAGTCAGTGTCATGTATCTGGCACCGAAGCGGTAGAATAAACGTAGAAGCGACAATGATTTCTGGATTGGTGAGCCGTTCTCTATTCCAATTAATATTGAGATTAGACCTTTCTCTTTGTTTGCCAATGCCTCTGACGGAGATGTCGCTACCGCTATCTGGTCAGGATACTGCCCAACAGCGTCATATATGCTCGCAAGCATCTCCAGCGCACGGGTCGTCGACGCCTCGGGAGAGAGCTCGGCTGATGTGTATAAGGCGAAAAAAGAGGCGTCGACTCCCCCTGTCTTCAACTTGGCAAGATCCACCTGTCCGTCCGGAGCGCCCTTCCCCAGATCCATTCCCTTTATCAGAAGGGTCGGAGTATCACAGTGAGTGTCAAGGACAAACATTATTTCCTAAGTACTGAAGCGCTCTGGATCTTTATTATCTTGATAGCGGGTTCACCGGCGAAAACCACCTCTGATCCCCTTCCGAGATCAAGTTCCAGTGACTTGGAAGCCCATACATCCACGTCAACTCCCGTTACCGCCAAGGTGGCCTCCTCAGTCTCCAGCGCGGAAGCGTCGACTTTCGATGACGTTCCCTTTCCATTGACTTCGAGAACCTTGGAATTCCCGGCGACAGTTATTTTGGAACTTCCAGTGGGAGAGACAGTTATCTTCTCATCTACGCTCCCTTTAATGTTGATCTCGGATGCTCCGGCAGCAGTGATGCCGATATTTGCCGCATGACATTCCATCGCTATTCCACCTTTTCCGTCGGTAGTGACCTTGACATCATTCTCAACGTTCACACCGGCATTCGAGAAGCGGGCGTTCTTCGAGACGTTCAGATCCAGGCTCTTTCCGAATATCTTAAGGTTATTGATAGAAGATGAACCGGTCATGGTAATCGCGAAATCACCAACAGCCAGGTCAGCGGCAGAGAAAAACTCTGACTCATCGTTCAGGGTCAATGATTTCAAGACTGACATAGTTATTACTGCCACTAAAGTGCGCTCCGGTGAATTCTTGCCCTTGTATAGTTTCTTAAGATCTTTAGGGACATTCTTCTCGTCCAAACCGAGATGGAGCACACCGGCTTTGACATAGCACTCAACATAGCTCTCGAGCGCGTCATCCATCGTCAGTTTAGCGTTGTAGGTGTCGCCCTTAGTGATTGATACCCTGAACCCGTCGGAAGCTTCTATCCCCTCGAACGGAGAGAGAGAATGCTCCTTTGATCTGGTTTGCGAGGAAGCGCAAACAGTTGATGCCATGATACAAATGGCAATAACTAACAAATTATTAACCAGAGTCTTCATAATCATCGGTATAACTTATTATTCATCCAATTTTTCCATTAATGACTCCCACTCGGCTGTCTTGTGGTCAAGGCCTCTCTTGTGCTCGAGATAAGTCCTTGTCAACTCCATAATGTCATCGTCTTTACTGGGATTCGACAACACTTTCTCTATCTCCTTCATCTTCCCTTCAATCTTCCCTATCTCGTTTTCGAGGAACTCCACACGACGCTTCAGTTTGGCGATCTCTTTCGACTCGCTCCTCCTCTTCTCGAAATCCTCCCTAGCTCTGTCTTTATCTGTCACCGGGACAGCTTTCGCATTCGCGGGGCTTGCCTGGGGACTAGCGCCCGTCGGTCCGAATCTTCTCTCTAACTCTCTAAGGTTCTCGATTTTACGTTTCTCAAGGAAGTCAGAGACACCTCCGAGATGCTCTTTAACCTTTCCATCACGGAACTCGTACATCTTATCGACTAACCCGTCGAGGAAGTCACGGTCATGAGACACAACAATCAATGTGCCATCGTATGCCTTCAGAGCCTGCTTGAGAATCTCCTTGGACTTTATGTCCATGTGGTTGGTGGGCTCGTCCAAGGCCAGCAGATTATATGGCTGGAGCATGAACTTAGCCATTCCAAGTCGGGCCCTCTCACCTCCGGACAGGATGCTGACCTTCTTGTCGATATCCTCACCTCGGAACAGGAACTGCGCCAGTATGTCCCGAAGCTTTGTCCTGATGTCTCCAACAGCTATGTTGTCAAGAGTCTCCCAGACCGTAAGTTTCTGGTCCAGAATATCTTCCTGGTTCTGGGCATAATATCCCAACGAGACATTGTAACCACGCTTGGCCTCACCTTTTATAGGGTCCAACTCCCCTGCGATAACTCTCATCAAGGTTGTCTTTCCTTCGCCATTACGACCGATTAAGGCGACTTTCTCCCCTCTTTTGACCTCAATGTCAGCATCAGTGAACACGACCTTCCCCGGGTATCCAACGGTGATTCCAGAAGCCTTAAACACAATGTCACCTGCTCGAGGCGCCGGAGGGAATTTGACGGTAAGGCGCACATTATCAGTCTCGTCGATCTCGATCCTGTCTAATTTCTCGAGCTGCTTTATTCTGGACTGGACCTGGTTGGACTTGGTCGGTTTATAGCGAAAACGGTTGATGAAGTCTTCCGTTTTCTCTATCATCCGCTGTTGGTTCTCATAGGCGGCCGTCTGCTGCGCGAGGCGTTCCTTTCTCAGCTCAACATATTGGCTATAAGGGACTTTGTAGTCATGAATATGACCGAGCATGATTTCCACGGTCCGATTTGTGACATTGTCCAGGAACTTCCTGTCATGAGAAACCAGCAAAAGTGATCCTTTACGGCTTTTCAGGTAATCCTCCAACCACTCGATAGACTCTATGTCCAGATGATTGGTCGGCTCGTCAAGAAGCAGCACATCAGGATCGGACAGCAGTATCTTAGCCAGTTCGATCCTCATATTCCACCCCTGGCTGAAGGTCTCCGTCTTTCTTCCGAAGTCCAAGTCTTTGAACCCGAGACCAAGAAGTGTTTTCTCGGCGAGCACCTCCGGAGGTTCCGAGTGGAAGAATGCCAAGGCGTCACTAAGGTCGTTCATCCGGCTGATCAGATTCATATAAGATTCTGATTCATAGTCGGTTCTGGAAGCAAGCGTCACCCCGATCGCATCGAGCTCCTCTTGGATCGAATTGACCTGGTCGAACGCGGTCAGAGCCTCCTCCATCACCGTCCGGCCTTTATGGTGGTCCATGATCTGGGGAAGATAACCTATCCTGATGTCATTCGGTTTGTCGATCGAACCCGATGTGGGACTCTGCAATCCGCATATCAGCTTCATGACTGTCGATTTACCGGCTCCGTTCTTTCCTACGAGGCCGATCTTGTCATTTTCACTGATATGAAAATCGATACTGTCCAGCAGGGTGAATCCGCCGAACGCGACAGTCAATGAGTTGATGGATATCATTCCTGAGCTGTTTCAGGCTCACCCTCCTCTATTTCTTCATCAGCCGGCCGGGGCTTGCAGAAGATCACACTTGCCTCGTATAGCAAAAGAAGAGGTGCGGCGGCTATCATCATCGAGAACGGATCAGCAGGAGTGATGATAGCGGCAATACAAAGGATAGCCACAATAGCGTGCTTCCGGTATTTGTTCATAGTGTCTTTGTAGACCATGCCAAGCTTGTTAAGGATCACAATAACAGCCGGGAACTCGAACACTATACCGAAGGCTAGGATTGTCGAAGTGAATAGGGATATGTATGAGTTCAGCGAGATGGTGTTGACCACGGCTTCACTGATCTTGTACCCAAGGAAGAAATTAAGCGAAATAGGGACAATCAGCACATATCCGATATAAAGACCAAGATAGAACAGGAAAGAGGCTGCCAGGAATACTCCCCTGACAGTCTTTTTCTCGTTCTGGTACAAAGCGGGAGCTATGAATTTCCATATCTCCCATACAATGAACGGGAAAGAGAGGATAAAGCCCAGCTGGAAGGCCACCTTGAGATGGACGAAGAACTGTGTCGAGATCTCAAGGTTCACCAGGTTCATGTTGACATCCATGTTCAGCAGCTTGTACACCCAGAAGTCACTTCTGGTAGGAGCCAAGACCACGTCGTCAAACACGAACTTCTTAAAGCAGAAAACTACGACGCTGATTATGGAAATAGCTAGCAATGAGCGGAATATAGTTCCTCTCAAAACCTCGAGATGGTCCCAGAAGGACATCTCGCCCACTTCCTGCGCATTCTTCTCTTCCTCAGTCACGCCTACTGCTGGTAATCTTCTTTCTTCTCGATCTTATCGGGGCTCTTCGCGGGAGCGTTAATGTCATTCTCGATGTCCCCGATCTGTTTCTCGACCTCGTTCATTCCCTGCTTGAAACTCTTCATTCCTTTACCAAGGCCATGCATGAGCTCAGGAATCTTTTTGCCTCCGAAAAGGAGAAGGATGACAAGGGCGATAATGACTATCTGCCAAGGTCCGACGACACCTAAAGGGAAAAATGTTAACATATTCATGAATATTAAAGGTTTATCTATCGTTAATATGCTTTTCTATAGCCTCAAGCAGCTTTTCCGGGCAGCGGGTAGGGCGGCCCGTCGCCTTATTGAGGAAGCCAAGCGTGACTTCACCATCCACACATAATGTGCCGTCCTGGTTATACACCGCCTGCTTGATCCGGAGTTTAGCCATAGGAGGCGTCTCGATCATGGCGACAATACGCAGATCATCCCCCATCTTCGCCGGATGCTTGTAGCGGCACTCAACCGAGACAATCGGGACCGTCACCCCGTCTTCCTCGCACTTCTCGATCGGGTAACCGAACTCCCGCATCATGTTGTTGCGGGCGCACTCGAAATAACGGATGTAATTCGAGTGATGGACGATGCCCATCTGGTCCGTCTCGTAGTACCTAACCGGGAAAAATGTCTCGGAATACACCATAATAAAAATGTTCTACGACTTAACTTTTTTGTTTCTTTACTTATTTTTCAGCGCCTTGAGACTATTCTCAAGATTCTCAATCTTAAGTAGGGCATCAGCCTCTTTCTTGCGCTCCAACTCGACCACTTTTTCCGGGGCATGCGCTGTGAAAGCCTCATTTGAGAGTTTTTTGCGCACTCCTTCGAGGAAACCGAGGAGTCTGGTGAGCTCGGATTCCATCTTGGCGATCTCCTCACCAGCGTCGACCAAACCTCCTAGAGGCACAAAGACCTCCACTGTCCCGACCATGAATGACACACCGCTCTCATCTCCGAAATCAGCCACCTTCTCAGCAGAGCTGACATTGGCGAGTTTTGCGACGACAGGCATCATCTCCATCGGGAACTCCCCTTTCACTTTGATCTCAAGCGCCTCCTTGGGAGGAATATTCTTTTGCTGCCTGATTCCGCGGACGCCACCGGCGACTTCCTTCGCGGCCTCGAAATCCGCAATCACCTTCGGATCGACCTCTCCGGCTACAGGGGTTGGCTGATACATGATGGTCTCCCCTTCTTCCCTGCCAGCCATGGACTGCCAGAGCTCCTCACTGATAAACGGCATCACAGGATGGATCAGCTTGAGGAGTTTCTCCAGGAACACGTTGGTAGCCTCGAAAGTGGCCTTGTCAAGCGGCTGTCCGAAGGCAGGCTTGACAGCCTCAAGATACCAAGAGCAATAGTCGTCCCAGAATAACTTGTATATAGCCATCAAAGCATCAGAGATCCTGAACTTTGAATAGTACTCTTCGACTTGGGCGATAGTCTGGCTGAGCTTGTTTTCAAACCACTTGACTGACAATGCGTTGACATCACTCTGCTGAAGTGATTCATCAACCGTCCATCCCTGAACCAAGCGGAAGGAATTCCAAATCTTATTGCAGAAATTGCGGCCCTGCTGGATCTGACTCTCATCATAGAAGATGTCATTGCCAGCTGATGAGCAAAGCAGCATTCCGATCCTCACGGCATCGGCACCGTATTGCTTGATAAGCTCAAGAGGATCCGGAGAGTTACCGAGGGTCTTGCTCATCTTCCTGCCAAGCTTGTCACGTACTATTCCTGTGAAATACACATTGCTGAACGGGATGTCCTTCATGAACTCCCCGCCTGCCATAATCATCCTGGCCACCCAGAAGAAGATGATGTCCGGAGCGGTCACCAGATCGCTTGTGGGATAGTAATACGCCAGATCTTTGTTCGGGACATGATCCGGATGTCCGGGCATCTCAGGATCAAATACCGAGATCGGCCACAGCCAGCTGGAGAACCAGGTGTCGAGGACATCCTCGTCCTGCCTCAGATCAGCGGTGGTGAAAGCCGGGTTGATCTTCTTCGCGGCCTCCAGGGCCTTTTCGGGTGTCTCCTCGACAACCACCTGTCCATCAGGAAGATAGTATGCGGGAATCCTCTGGCCCCACCAAAGCTGACGTGAGATACACCAGTCACGGGCATTCTCCATCCAGTGGCGGTAAATATTGCGATACTTGTCGGGGATGAACTTGATCTTTCCTGACTCCACACTGTCAAGAGCCATGGCGGCAAGGTCTCCCATCTTCAGGAACCACTGCGCGGAAAGCTTCGGCTCAATGACGGCGTCAGTCCTTTCTGAATATCCAATCGGGGATATATATTCCTCGACTTTCTCAAGATTACCGGCCTCCTCAAGCATACCGACAATCTTTTTCCTAGCCACGAAGCGATCCTCGCCAACAAGGATGACAGCCTCTTCGGTGAGTTTTCCGTGATCATCTATAATGTTGATTATCGGGAGGTTATGGCGCAGACCAATCTCATAGTCATGGGCGTCGTGGGCGGGAGTCACCTTGAGGCAGCCTGTTCCGAAGTCCATCTCGACATAGCTGTCTTCGATGACGGGAATCTCCCTGCCGATCAGCGGGATAAGCACCTTCTTTCCCTTGAGCCAATGATAACGTTCATCGGCGGGGTTGACGCAAATCGCCGAGTCGGCCATAATCGTCTCCGGACGAGTCGTGGCTATAACCAGATACTGGTCGGTAGGATTACCGTTACCGTCTGAGATATAATATCTAAGGTGATAGAAATGGCTCTTTGTGTCCTTGTGGATGACCTCATCATCGCTGATGGCGGTCAAAGCCACGGGATCCCAGTTGACCATTCTCACTCCCCTGTAGATCATGCCCTTCTTGTAGAAATAGCAGAAAGTGGCGATAACAGCGTCAGAGAGAGCAGGTTCCATAGTGAAGCGCGTGCGATCCCAGTCGCAAGAGGCGCCGAGTTTACGCAACTGCTTGAGGATTATGCCACCATGCTCCTCTTTCCATTCCCAAGCGTATTTGAGGAACTCCTCGCGGGTCAGATCCTCTTTTGATATTCCTTTCTCCTTGAGCCTGGCGACAACCTTGCTCTCAGTAGCGATAGAGGCATGGTCGGTGCCGGGCACCCAGCAAGCGTTCTTCCCGTCCATGCGGGCCTTGCGGATGAGGACATCGTTCAAAGTGTTGTTGAGCACATGGCCCATGTGGAGAATACCGGTCACATTCGGCGGCGGGATAACGATGGTATAAGGCTCCTTCTCGTTAGGCTCGGAACGGAAACACTTGTGTTCCAGCCACCAGGAATACCATTTGTCCTCTACCTCCGACGGATTGTATTTCGCGGACAGCTCCTTATTCTCGCTCATATCTTTTTTTTATTCAATATTTACTTTGTTCCAGAATCACAAATATAACACAATTTTCACTAATTTTGCCCCATAATCAAGAGTATCATGGAAGAGAAAAAGGAAATAAGCTTGGAGATCAAGCCTGAGATCGCGAAAGGCACCTATTCGAACCTCGCCATCATCACCCACTCCCATAGCGAATTCATCATTGATTTCGCCACCATGCTCCCCGGTCTTCCCAAGCCGGACATCGGTAACCGCATAGTGATGACCCCGGAACACGCTAAGAGGCTTCTCAACGCCCTCATGGACAATGTGACCAAGTACGAGTCCCAGTTCGGTCTTATCCAGCTTGGCGGCCAGCCCCAGCAACAGGGTGGCACCTTCAACCTCGGTGACCTTCCCCAGTTCGGCCCCGGCGGAGCCAAATCATAATCAGATGACTGATTTAAAGGATATTAAGGCCTTCGCTTTCGACATCGATGGTGTGATGACGGACGGAGGTATTTTGGCTGACCTTGAAGGGCAGCTATACAGGACATTTGATGCCAAGGACGGTTTCGCTGTCAGGATGGCGAACATGAACGGCTATCCTGTCGCCGTCATCACAGGCGCTCGTTCACAAAGTGTCCGAGCCCGCTTCTCTGGCAATGGAATCCCTCCTGAGGACATATATCTCGGATCACGCGACAAGATCACCGATTTCGACGATTTCTGCCGCAGACATGGCCTGGACCGCTCTGAGGTGATGTTTTTCGGAGATGACATTCCAGACATTCCGGTGCTTCTCGCCGCCGGAATCGGGGTTGTTCCTTCTGATGCCGTGGATGAGGCGAAAGATGCGGCTGATATTATCTCCGACCGCCCGGGAGGAAAAGGCTGCGTCAGGAAACACTTCGAGGACGTCATGAAAGCCCAGGGCCATTGGAACTTTGATGTCCAACTGTACAAGAATAAGTTCTAGCGATATGGACACTAACGGAAAGAAGATAATCCTCGCCAGCAACTCCCCTCGCCGTAAGGAACTTATGGCTGGTTTGGGCATAGATTTCATCAGTGACACGGACACATCTTTTGTTGAGACTTACTCCCCTGACACGCCTCACACCAAAGTTCCGGAGCTAATGTCGGAAGGTAAGTCACATGGTTTCCACCGTCCTCTTGGTCCTGATGAGATCCTTGTCACATCGGACACGATGGTTTTGTGCGGAATGGAGATCCTCGGCAAGCCCGTGGACAAAAGCGACGCTATCCGGATGCTTAAACTTCTCTCCGGAAGAGAGCACCAGGTCATCACAGCTGTGACTATCCGTGACGCCCATAAGGAGAAGACATTCTCCGTCTCCTCGTTTGTCCTATTCAAAGAATTGTCAGACAAGGAGATAGAATATTATATCGACAATTATCATCCCTTCGACAAGGCGGGTGCCTACGGAGTCCAGGAATGGATAGGTTACGTCGGCATCACATCGATTGACGGCTCCTTCTATAACGTCATGGGCTTCCCTACCCAGCGTTTCTACGATGAGCTCCAGGACTTCCTGGTATGAGATTCAAACTGATTCTGATAGCCGCTTTTGTTTTCGCTTTCACTGTCAGAGCGGAAGCTCAACTTATCTCGCACCATGGTGTTGTTAAAGGAGGCTATGATTTCTGGGTGTATGTTCCTCAAGACAGGGCAGCCAAAGACACCACAAAGCTTCCATTAGTCTTGTTTCTTCATGGGAAAAGCTTGTCCGGAACCAATCTTGATAAAGTCCGGGAATATGGTCCCCTGGAAGCCCTGAAATTCGGCCGTAAGATTGACGCCATAGTCCTGGCTCCACAGTCACCTGGTGGCTGGAGCCCTTCCAGAGTCAAGAAAACATTGGATTGGACCGAGGCCCGTTACCCTGTCGACACTAACCGGATTTATGTCTTCGGTATGAGCATGGGTGGTTACGGAACTATCGATTTCACAGGGACTTACCCGGACAAAGTAGCGGCGGCGATCGCCATGTGCGGCGGAGCTGACATCAAGGACGTTTCAGGGTTGAACAAGGTTCCTCTTTGGATCATTCATGGCACCTCGGACTCCGCGGTCTCATGGAAAAGGTCGCAGGCCGTAGTGGACGCCATGAAAGCCTCCGGTCCAGCTGATCTTCTTCGCTTTGACCTCCATCCGGGGGTAAGTCACTCTTATCTTGGCAGGGTATTCTATATGTCAGAGCCTTACGAGTGGCTGTTCAAGCACTCTCTCTCAGATTCCGTCAGGACAGTCGACCAGACAATACAGATCACAAAGGACGGTATGTCAAAGGCCTACAAGAGTATGCCGGGAAGGCGTACTCTGAAAGTAGTCGAATACAAAGGGAAAAAGTAATCGGTTAATCCTCAGCGGGTTTCTCCTCTTCCTGAGGCAAGTTGATGGTGCGGAAACGCTTCTGTCTACGCTCCCACCTCTCGCGGGCGAACTGCTGCATATCGATGGCCTGGTCGTTCTCATCAATGATCTCGAGGCCTAGAATTGTCTCGATAATATCCTCGAGAGTGACAATACCCTGGAAGCACCCATATTCATCGATGATCAGAGCGATCTGCTCATGCTTTTTCAACAGTTCCTCCCAGATCTTGCTCAATGAATCCTCCTCATTGAAGAAAGACACAGGACGCTTGAACTCCTTGAGCCTCTTGTCGAACTCGTCGTCCGCCAGGCCTTCGAGGGCGTCTGAAAGAAGGATATAGCCCGTTATATATTCCGGGGAATCACCGTAGACAGGGATCCTGGAATAATGGAGATACTGGTCGTTCTTGTAGAAGTTCTTGAGCATCATGTTCTCCTGGGCTGTGACAGCCACGATTCTGGGCGTCATCGCCTCATAAGCCGGCACATTGTCCAACTTCATGATATTCTGGATCACCTTGTTCTCGTCAGAGTCGATCACACCCTCCTCCACTCCGATATTGGCCATCGCGGTGACTTCCTCGCGGCTGACGGCGGCCTCATCCTCATCCTTGGAGAGAATCTTGCCGACAAGGCTGGCCAAGAGCACCAAAGGATACATCAAGACGATCAGAAGCGAGATCATCCTTGTCGCGAAGCCCATCAAATGTTTCCAATATGAGGTTCCGATGGTTTTTGGTACGATCTCGGCGAAGACCAGGATCAAAAGAGTCATTATGGCGGAGATGATTCCGAACCATGTGCTGCCGAAAAGGATTGTGGCTTGGCGGCCGACACCGGCGGCGCCGATCGTATTGGCGATCGTGTTTAGTGATAAGATAGCCGCCAGTGGCTTTTCGGTGTCAGTCTTATAATCGAGGAACTTATCCGCCAGCTTGTAACCCTGCTCCTTCTTCATAGTGATGAAAGAGAGCGGAGTTGACATCAAGGTCGCCTCAAGGATAGAACAGAGGAACGAGACGAGAAGAGTTCCGAATAAGAATGTCAGCAGCAGTGCCATAAAAACCAAATATCGTACAAATATAGCACAATATTTAGAATTTCAGACTGATGCTGCCCATGATTGTCCTGCCTGCCATCGGAATGAAGCCGATCTGGTAATAACGATTGGAATCGGGATGACCGTAACCTTCAAGAATTGAGGAATACACCCACCCGCTGGTTGCCTTCCTGGCGTTGAATAAATTACCGACATTGAGTCCCAATACCGCCTCCTGGATAAGCAGTTTCGGAAGTCTCAGAGTATAAGAGAGATTGATGTCGGAAAATGAATATGCCGGCAGGGAACGGTCATGATTCCCTGTGTTGTCCAGATATTGCCTCGACACGTAATCCGTGTGCCATACAGCCTTGAACCCCTTGGATTCGAACCTGATGAATCCGTTAAGGATGGCCGCTGGAGAGAAGGCCAGAGGAGCGTTGTCGTAGTGTATAGGCCTGAATGAATCATCCCAGTCCAGGCTGGCCATCTCCGTGAAATCCTTCAGCCGGTTCTCGCTGAGAGCGGCGTTCCCTTCAAGTGTAAGGTAAGGCAGTATGCTCCAGGCCGCCGTCAACTCAATTCCCGTCCTGAAAGAACTTTTGATGTTGGTCGTGAGCGGCTCCCCTATCTCGCTGAGTTCCCCAGTCTGCACCAGCTGGTTGTCGTAATCCATGTAATAAATGTTGGCTCCAGCCTGGAAACGCTTGGAAGTGAATTGATAACCAATCTCATAATCCATAACGCTCTCAGCGACCGGGAATGGATATTTGTAGTTGTCCGTGAAATTGTCCCTCGACGGCTCCCGGTGGCTCATTGCCGCTGAGACATAGGCGTGATTAGGGCCGGAAATCCAGCTGAGACCAAGCTTGGGGTTCAAGAAGTCATAGTTCTCATCAACGTTCAGCTCCTGGTTGTACCAGCGGCCTCCTTCATCGTAGAATTTATCGTTGATTCCTGTTGTCTTATAACCAACATGGCGGTACTGCAGGTCGGCGAATGCTTCCCAATTCTTTCCTATGTGATAAGTCCCTTTGACAAAGGCGCTTCCGTCAAGTTTAGTGGCGTCAGAATCGTAATACTTATAGTATCCTCCGGAAAGGAGACGGTCAGACATCGCCTGGTCCTTTATGTATGTGAGGAAGCCATAGTGGTTCCCGTCGAAATTCTGGACCGAGAAGCCAGTGATAAGGTCGAAGTTATTCCCTGTGTATGAGATATTTCCGACAAGGCCATAGGTGTCTTGGGTGAGTCCCTTGCGCCTGACGAAATCGGTCCTTTTCACCTTGTCGTCAGTGATTCCGAACTTCTTTGGTTTGTTGTCCGGACGGAACTCCTCATAATAACCATGTCCATGGGTATAGTGAGCGGCCAAGTTGGCCTTCCACGCATCCGAGAGATTGAAAGCGGCTGAAAGGATATTATGGTCTTGCCAGAAATTGTCAGTGGTCTTCGGCCATAGGGTCCCGTCGCGCATAGTGTATCTCTGTGTCACGTAACCATTAGCATCCGTCAAGAAAATCCCGTCATCGCCGGTGACTATCCTTTCATAAAGGCTGTTAAACTGCCCCAATCCCTTGTCATAGAGATCCTTATATGTCTTTATCCCGGTCTTTGCGGTATAACTCCATGATCCGTCGTCGTAACTTCCATCCATCAGACTGTAGTCACCGTTACCGGCGGTTATTCCGTTCCAAGCCTGGCCGGTCCGCTCGTAATTACCGATATTCCTGTATTTAAGGATAACGGATCTGCCAAGCCATGTCAAGCCACCATACCAAGATCCGGACTTTCCGGCCGTGCCATGGATAAAGCCGTCAGTGCTGGTGGTGTGGAAGGCACCGTCAAGAATAAGATGCCTTCCGATCAAACCTGATGATAGGGTTATGCCTGTATTGTAGGTATTGAAACTGCCATAAGAGCCGCTGACTATAACAGACGGATTATAAGAGATCGCTTTTGTCCGGAGAGCCACGCTACCGCCGAATGCTCCGTCACCATTGGTCGACGTTCCCACTCCCCTCTGGATCTGGATACTCTCCAGGAAATGACTGTAGCTGTTCATGTTAGCCCAGAAAACCGCCTGATCCTCCGGAGAGTTTAGAGGCACTCCGTCGATAGTCACATTGATCCTGGAATCGCCCGCTCCCCTGATCCTGAGATAAGTCGTTCCGGTGCCGACACCATTCTCGCTCCATGAGAGCACGCCTGGGGTTGATGAAAGCAAAAAAGGAATCTCTTTACCTGTTGTCGAGAAATCGCCCAGAGCCTTGCGGTTGACGTTTGAGACAGCGAACGGGGCGTTTTTCGACGCTCTGACACTTTGGACCATGGAAGCTTCCAAAGCCTCTGCCTTAGTTGTGTCTCCGGGCGCCTGGGCGAACGCCGCCCCGGCTTGGATAAAAGTCGCGGCGATAACCGCTGAAAAAAGAAAAACTCGCATAATAAATCATTATTAATGCGAGGGGACGCCATCAAAGGCGTTATTGAGATTATGCTTCCCTACGGCGGCATTGCCCGCGTCAGGTTCAATGGGTATGATCTCAACCGGACGGCTTTCATGTCCGGTACCCCCGCTTATTTCAGACGCGAATATAGCTATTTTTTCGCTACAAGTTCCACCTCATAGAGACGTTTCCAGTATTTCCCGGTCAAAAATATCTGTTTTGTCTGAGGATTATAGGCTATACCGTTAAGAACGTCGGTATATTCGTCGCGAAGATGCCTCGGGAGTAGACCGGCGCAATCCACCGTAGCTTCCACCGCACCGGTCTCAGGATTGATAATCAGTATCATGTCTGTCATATAGACATTAGCCCAGATCTTCCCGTCAATCCATTCAAGTTCGTTGAGCTGGTTTATCGGCCTGCCGTTCAGCTTGACTGTCAATGACTTCTGTTGCCGGTACTGAGTGTCCATCCAGTATAGCCTGGCTGATCCGTCGCTGGCGATCAGGCTCTTCCCGTCAGTAGTCAAGCCCCATCCTTCCCTCGGATAGCTGAAAGTCTGCTTGTATTCCAGAGTCTTAGCGTCGTAGATGAACGCGACCTTGTTCTGCCATGTGAGAATGAATATGTTTCCGTCCAGCTCCACAGAGCCCTCCGCGAAATATTTCCTCTCGAACCCGAGTTTCTTGAGAGCCTTTCCTGTCGCCGGATCAACGACCCTGAGAGTCGACTCACCGTACTGACCGGTAGTCTCAATCATCTTATCACCCTGGAAGAACAGACCTTGGGTATAAGACATCTCGTCATGGGGATACTCCTTCACGACCTTGACCTTATATTCCTTTACCTTGGCGTCGCAGGATGATCCAGACAGGACCAAAGTGGCTAATATGAAGAATATCAATGTTTTCCAGCGCATGGTTACAACAAGCTTTTGTCCAACTCACAAATATAATCAAAAATCACCCCAAGTTATTCCTTCTCCCCGCAGCACATGTCGAACATGGCTTCAACTTTCTTTTTAGACGGCATGGTAACAAAACAAAAAAAGGTGGAGCCGTAAGCCGGTTTCTGTTTTTAAATCCGCCATTTATCTGCGCGACCTACCCCCTGGCATCGGACGGGCAGCCCTCATCTGCCAGTATATTTGGTTTTGCAGGCCCTGGTTCCGTGCCCGCCGGCTGTCACCAGCCAAGCGTCGTGAGCTCTTACCTCGCGTTTTCACCCTTACCACCGAAGTGGCGGTTGTTTTCTGTCACGGCCGCCCGAGATCTCTCCCGCCTGGGCTTTCCCCAGCAAGGTGCCCTTTCCTGTCCGGACTTTCCTCACCCCGGACCCGAAGCTCCGGAGCGCGGCGGATCGCCCCACCTTATTTGTGGCGCGAAGATAATAAAAAAGATTGACTATGCGTGGTTGGCGGCCACGGTCGCATCGAGGTCGAGGGCGTCAGCCAGAATAACGATAGGATTCAGGACTGTGTAGCCGGTTGACATCTCTATCTGCCACTTGCATGTCTCACACTCGCAGCAGACGAAATCCGGAGCCAAAGACTTTATCTGCTCGAAAAGCCTGCTCCCGATTTCCTGGGAATACTTGTAATTCTCCTTCTTGAAGCCGTATGTTCCTGCCATGCCGCAGCAGGCGCTGTCCAGGACAGTCAGCGAGACGCCTGGAATCATCCCAACAAGAGCCTTCGTGAATATGCTCCACCCTAGTTTCTCATTATGGCAAGGCACATGATAGGCGATCCTGGCTCTGTAGTCCTCCTTGAATACCAGCTTAACGGCACCGGAGTCAACCAACTCGAAAAGGAATTTCTCGACCATGGTGATGCTATCCCTGACTCCTGAGTTGTCCACATCCAGCACGTCGGGATATTCATCTCGCATCGTGAAAATGCATGTGGAAGACACTCCCACTATCGGAAGTCCATCAGAGACAGCCTTTTCAAACACCTTGACATTGTGTTCGGCATGACGTCTGGCAGAGTTCCACAACGCGTTCGAGATCATCGCCACCCCGCAGCACTTCTCGTCGAGAAGCTCGACTCCATATCCGATAGCGTTCATCACTTTCACGAAAGCTTTCCCCACCTCAGGATGCTGGAACTCAGTCGAGCAACCATGGAAGAACGCCACTTTCTTGGAATAATTGTCCTGCTTATCGGCCGCCTCTTTCTTGAACCACCGGATAAAACCCTTCTGCTGGTACTTGGGAAATGTCCTTCCACGGTCGATGTCCATCATGACATCCATCACGACTTTGGCAGGTTTAGACGCGGCGATGAAGTTGGCCAAAGGAGCCACAGGACGGGCGAATTTGCCCATGAAATCAGTACTGGCCAGGATACGATCCCTGAGTTCGGGAATATCATGACCGTAACGCCTTCTGGCGGAATGGATCAAATCAGCGATCTTGACCCCCGAAGGACAGGCGACCTCGCATCGTTTGCAGTTCATGCAATATTTCAAGTTCTCGTCGAAGAAGAACTTGTTCTTGAGGCGTAAACGCTCACCATCAGGTCCGGCTTGCTTAGGTCCAGGATAATGCGGATTGACAGCCACCACAGGGCAATATGCCGTGCAGATCGTGCATTTGATGCACTGCTCGAAATTATTGAAACTGACGTTTTTCTCCTGCATGGCTATTTACCTTCAATTATACTGTCAGCCACACTAAGGGCTGTCATTATGGCCACTCCTGCCCCGCTCCCCTCGTATAGAGAGTTGCAGCCTCCGACCTCTGATCCTATCACAAACAAATTATCAACTAAAGACCCGTTTCTCATGGGCCGGAAGGAATCGTCAGTAATCACTCCGAAAGAAGCGTAACCTTGCTCGGAGAAAAAGTCAGGAGCGCACCATTCCGCCCTGTCAGCCGGGAAATCGGTGTCAAGTCCGAACACCGGCTCGAGGACAGTGTCTGGTGTCGCCTCAAGCCCCTTTCCGAATAGATTACCACTCGCGAGGACATATTGGTCGGCGGTCAAAGAGATTGAGCCGAGATTGGCAGTGTGTATTCCGGTAACAAGCCCATTCTCGAAAGTGGGGTCGATAGCTGTGTCACCGGCTAGGAAAGTGCCTCCAGCGGACTCAAAAGAGCGTTTGAGAAGAATTTGGGCACGGATTCCTGGAACTGAGGGAGGCATGGTTCCGACAAACATCACCTCAGCCGGAATCATCTCCTTGAGCCACTCGATAACAACCGCTTGGTTGAACCCGAAAACAGCAGGGACAATCACCAGATCCTCCCCGTTGACAAGATCCCTTACTTTCCCGCCGAATTCTTTCCAGTTCGACTCCTTGCCCATTATCCTGGCGATTCCGACAGAACGCATCTCAGTCGGATTGGATCGGAGGTTTTCAACATCCTCTATAGTCAGGGTCTCTACCCTGCAGGAAACTCCCCTCTTTTCCAGTCCCTCAGCTATGAACCCAGCATTGAAATCAAGAAATCCATGGAAGTTGACAATCAATGCCTTATTCCATTTTATCTCATCTTTTGATGGAAGTAAAGTGACATCCTCCATCGCCAGCCAGGCGGGCATGAACGACCCCATCGGGGTGAGCCTGAAACCGTTTCTCGGAAACTCCGGCTCCGATGATGGAGAGCCATGAAGTTTCAGCCCGCATGAGTCGAAAAACTCCGGGATACCGCTAACATATTCAGAAACCTTCTCGACTCCGATCTTTGAATATGGATGATTCTTTGGGAGGAAAGCCAACGCTTTCAGAGGTTCACAGACCTCTGTCCCGTCCTCAAGCCTACCGAGAAGCCCGAAAGTACCGGACGAGAAATGAAGGGCGTTCTGTCCGGCCGAGACAATAAGGCATTTTTGTCCGGCCCTCTGCGCTTTGATGCCACAGACGAGAGAGGCTAGTCCCCCTCCGATTATGATTGTGTCAAACCTCATCTTTCCTCGTTCAATCCTAGTACTTCCGAATATACCCACTGTGTGTACACACTCTCTCTGAGGGTCTCGCCCCAGGCCACGGGGTACATTCCCTTCCACCTTTCTCTCATGAAAGATTTCAGGTCTTCCCTGGCTTTTGAGGCACAACCGGTGGCTTTCGCCAAGCGACCAGCGGCCCTGCAGGCGCACAGCTCACCCTGGCATGGTCCCATACCGACACGAGTCCTTCGGCGGAGGTCGACCAGATTCCCGACCTCAAGATTCTCAATAGCGGCATCTACCTCAGCCACAGTTACTTCCTCACACTCGCACACGACTCCGCTATTGTCTTCGTCAAAATCCAGCTTAGCGGCACTGGATCCGATTCTGCCTATAGATGCCTTCTGCGCCAGAGTCGGGAATTCGAATATCTTTTTAGCGATCTGCTCTATTCCGCCCCCCTCGGATCCGGGAAGAGGCTCACGAGCGGTCACGCACTTGACAACCACACCAAGCTTGCGGCAAACCGCATCGGTAGCGATTTCGGCCATAAGCCTGTAAGTCATCAGCTTGCCGCCAGTGATTGTGATGAATCCCTTAATCCCGTCACGGACCTCGTGATCCAGGCAGACAATGCCTCGACTGATGTTCCTGCCTGAAGGATCATTGTCAGCGGAAACCAGCGGGCGGACTCCGGCATATCCCCTTAAAATCCTGGTGTGCATCAGACTGGGAGCCAGTTTCGCTCCTTCAGTCAAGAGAAGATCGACCTCTTCGGGAGTAACACGGACATCGTCACACTCCTCGTAAGGCACTCTGGTTGAAGTGGTTCCGATGATGCAAACAGTGTCGCCAGGAACGAGGATATCCGCGTTGGCCGGTTTACGGCAGCGGTTGATCACCATTCCGTTAACCCTATGTGCGAAAATCAGCAGAGCACCCTTGGCCGGGAACATGCCTACGTTGACTCCAGCCAGCGAGGCGATATGATGTCCCCAGATTCCAGCGGCATTGACGACTATCTTGGCGTAATAATCAGACTCCTGGCCAGTCGTGTGATCCAGGACTCGAACGCCCTTTACGGTATCTCCGGTAATATGGAAACTGGTGACCTCGGAACGTACCAGGATCTTGGCTCCGTGAAGCTTCGCGTCGACCATATTGGCGGCGCAGAGCCTGAATGGATCCACACAACCGTCAGGGACTCTTACCGCCCCGATAATGTCCGGATTCACAGAAGGTTCCAGACGCAGGGCTTCCTTAGGGTCTATGACTTCGGCTTTTATTCCGGCCGCCAGACAAGACTTGACAAAAGTCTCCTGATAACCAAGATCGTCTTCCGGCAGGGTAATAAAAAGTCCTGAAGTGTCGTCCACGCAATGGCGGGCCACTTTCTTCAGGATCATGTTCTCACTTATACACTCAGAGGCTGATTCTTTGTCCGTCACCGCATAACGCGCACCACTATGAAGCAGTCCGTGATTACGGCCGGTCGCTCCGGTAGCGATGTCATCCCGCTCGATTAGAAGGACACTCAGGCCCCTCAGGGCACAATCCCTCGCGGTTCCAGCTCCTGTTATTCCTCCTCCGACTATGATGACATCGAACTCTTCCATCAGCGTCCAGTATATTCTTTAATCTTCTTCCTAAGGTCTTTTGAAATGCTGATCGGCATGTCTTTGTCGGACCTGTCGAGCCACTCCAACGCCAGATCAGGAAGACCACTCATGAAGCAGCCGAGGGCTATGTTGTAAGCCGCGCAGGAACGCTTCTCGGCACTCTTGTTGTTCACGAGGGTCATCCACTCTTTTATCGCCTCATCCCAATGGAAGGTGTACGCTTTCTCCGCTCCCTTGTTCCAAGCGGACTCGGCTCCGTCATAATAAATCACCTGGAAATAATCCTGCTTCCAGCCGGACAGAAAAGTGTTGGCTGCCAGTACGCCAGCCTTGTAACCAATCGCCGGCAGGCTGGTCATGACCTCCTTCCTCGTCGGAGCGCCCAAACTGTAGACATCCGTGGAAAGGCTCTTGTCACCGTTGAAAGCCAGGACCTGATCCTGCTTGTTCATCGAATCATAGACATAAACCTTCGTGAGGAAATGGGAAGTCACATTCGTGACGTATGAGGAGTCAGGGCTCACCCTTCTCCCAGCCACTTTCAGGGTCTTACCCAACACAGGCTCTCCAATCGTAGGAATATCGAACAAGAACACGACATCCTTTCCGGACTCTAGAACCAACTTGATAAGGCTGTCTTTAACGGAATAATCGGCACCGTCAATAGCGGGCATCTTGAATAACCCGATCTCTTGCTGACCACCGAAATAATCCTCTTCAAGACGGCTAGCGAAACCATCAGCTATAGCCTCATTGAACTCATTCACAGCAGTTTCCTTCCCAGTCAGATAGACTACACCCATGCTTTTCCCCATGAGGTTCAGACCCGATTTCGAGGCTGTCCTCATCTCAGGCCTGATCACAAAAGCCTGCGGAGCGCAAGACACAAGCACCAGCAATACCGGCGCGAGTGTCGCTAATCTTCTTAAAAATGAAGTCTTTTCCATAATATGTTTATCTTTTGACCGGCTCGGCGACGAGATCATACTCGTCGGCGCCTGTGATCTTCACATCAATAAACTTGCCGAGAAGCTCGGTCGCGGGAATATTTCCGAATAAATCCGGCTCATATCGCACAATAATCTCCCCATCGACATCCGGACTCTCTAGCTGACTGCGGCAAATCAGCACACCGTCGGCATAGTCATCCACGAGCACACGTTCTAAGGTTCCGACTCGTGATTGATTGAAAGTCAGGGAGATATCCTTTTGAACCTCCATTAGCTCGGCGAGTCTCGCCTGCTTTTCCCGGCGCGGAATCCTGTCACGGTAATTTGCCGCCCCATAAGTGCCTTCCTCTTCTGAATACGCGAAGGCCCCGAGCCTTTCGAAACGGGCTTCCCGGATAAAGTCAAGAAGCTCAGCGAAGTCCTTCTTGCCCTCACCAGGATGGCCGACAATCATGGTTGTCCTGAGCGCCACACCGGGAATCCTCTCCCTAAGCTTGCGCACCAACTCTCTAGTCCAGGCCCCGTCGACCTGACGGCGCATCATCCCCAGAACCTTATCAGAGATGTGTTGGAGCGGGATATCGAGGTATTTGCAGACCTTGGGGTTGGACGCCATCTCGTCGAGCACATCCTCAGGGAAATCGGCCGGATAGGAATAGTGGATACGTATCCATTCAATCCCATCCACGGCGGAAAGCCTGCGAATCAGTTCGGCCAATTCGCGTTCCCTGTAAAGATCCAGCCCGTAGAAAGTAGTGTCTTGAGCGATCAGGATCAATTCCTTAACCCCGCTCTTCGCCAGGGCTTCCGCCTCCTCGACAAGGTCCTCCATTGGCACGGACTTATGCGGACCCCTTATGAAAGGAATCGCGCAATATGCGCAGCGCCTGTCGCAGCCCTCTGAGATCTTCAGGTACGAATAGGCCTTAGAATCTGTTCTGAAACGGACGTTTCCTGCCTCAGGACGGCCTCCAAGAGCTTTGACCAGCGGTTCCTGGTCCCTGGCTCCAAACCAGCCGTCAACCTCAGGAATAAGGTCAGGCAGTTGGGCCATGTATCTCTGGGATAGACAGCCGAACACGATGAGTTTCCCGACCTCTCCGGCTTTCTTCCTGTTCGCGGCTTCGAGGACAGCCTGTATGGACTCCTCTTTGGCGTCGCCTATGAATCCGCAGGTGTTCACAAGCAGGACATCTACCGGTTCCGGACGGCTCTCCGGAATCAGGTTATACACACCATCAAGACGGGCTAGTAGACGCTCCGTGTCGACGGTGTTCTTAGAACATCCTAAAGTTATGACCTGCAGTGATTTCACTATTCCTCAGCGGGTTTCTCCTCCTCTTCCTCGTCAGGGTTGACGAAGTCGAAAGAGGCGTAGTTCTTGATCTCATTATACCACTCGACTACCTTCTTCATGTGCGAGACATAAAAGCGGTTGTCGTCATAGTTCGGAAGGGCCTTCTCAAAGAGGGCTTTCAGCTCGGCGGCATCTGCTTTGGGTGAAGGAGCCGGGGCATCACCAAGGACTTCCTTCATCTTAAGCAACACTTCCTGTAACTTAACCTCTTCCTCTGTGGTATAAATAGATATATCAGCGAGAGTGGTGATACGATTGCTCGCCCCAGCCACTGTCCTTTTCTTGTCAGAGAGTGACTCAACTATAGCGCCACCACGCGCCTGAGCCAGGTAGAGGAATAATCCGTGCTGGCCCGAGATTGAGAGAATTTTCGTAAGATCTGTTTTCATATGCGTTAAATTTAATAATTATTCTTGTGATTATCGCGACCAGAGGCTTCCGAATATCTTTTCGACCTCTAATTCAAGTTCCTCGATTGAACTGTCGTTATGCAGTATAGCGTCTACTTTTGAGATGTCGAATCGCTGTGCGCCCATCCTCTTGATGATGTCAGCAGGCTCGGCACTGTCTCGTTCGCATGCCCTGCGTAGACGAGTCTGGAGAGGAGCGTCAACAAGGACCACCTTGTCGACATATTCCAGGAATTCTGGCTTCTCCAGAATAATCGCGGACTCGAGGACGCAGAACGGTTTGTTTCCAAAGAAAACATCTCCCGGCTTAACTTCCTCCATGAGGGCAGACTTTGATGCCTCCCAGCGCCGGAAATCCCTCAATACGGCTGGATGGACGATTGATTCGAGAATCCGGAGTTGTTCCGGAGAAGAGAACACGATTGACGCGAGTTTGCGGAAATCAGGTGATCCGTCGGGAAGGCGCACTCCCCTTCCGAAAGCCTCCTCAATAGCGTCAAGGAGAGAATCATCATCCCGGTAAAGCCTCTTGGCGGCGGAATCCGAATCATACACGGGAATCCCTCTTGCCGACAATATCGAGCAAACGGTTGACTTTCCGCTACCGATTCCACCTGTGACAGCAACCGTCCTCATCGCACACTCTCCTCGACACAATCGAACACTTCCGGTTCGATTGAATACTCGATCACACCGTCAGGCATCTTGGAATGGTTGGCCATGCAGCGGCCACCTATAGATTTCTGGAAGTCGTTGTAATCGATATTGAAACTGACCACGTCAGAAGGATCGTGAGTCAATGGGAAAACACATTTGTAGACCACCCTGGCAGTTGACGGGTACACCGACAGCTTCATTCCGGCAGGGACGTTCCTGGGGGTCACGGCGACCTCCGTGGAGATCTCCACATAGCGGGTCACCTCCAAGGAATAACCGACCTCCTGCTCAGACATCCTTATACCTTGCACAGGTTCAAGTTTCACTGAACCATGGGCACTCGACCTCACGTTAGACAGTTCGATCGCCTTCGTATAAACCATGTTGATATTCTCAAGATGGTAGGGCTCGCCATAGACAAGGACCGAGTCCGGTTTGAGTTTGATCGGGCTGAGAGCCGTGTACTGTGGTTTGAAAGAAATAATCGTCACAGCGTGGACCGGCACCTTCTTGTGATTCTCTACCGGGAACCTGAATTGGACAGACTCTGAAAGGAAGGACTCCAATTGGACACCTTCACCGAAAATGTCTGATACATAATTACTTAACTCGGCAGCGGAGATGTAGAACATATCCTTCTCCGCATGGTGCATGTCCTTTGAGTTGAAGGAAACGTGGATAGCGTCTTTCTTGGCTTTGTGACGGCCTTTTAGGATCGAGAACCCCGAGGTGCGGCACCTGGCCGCTATTGTGCTGGAGTTGGCCGAGACATTCGAATGGCCCGCGATATCGCACTCAGCGACAACCGGGACAGACAAAGTCTCAGAATACTTAAGGGAAAGATTATGTATCAGCCAAATACCAAACGCCAGCATAAGGGACATCAAAAATACCGCGATGTCCCTTCCCGGCAGTTTTTTCAGCTTTTCTTTCCGCATCAGCTTACGCCTTAGGCGCGTCCTCCGTGAAGTCCCTGACGATGGAGTTCTTGTCAACGCGGAGCTTCACATCCCCGTCGACCTTGATGAGTACGGAGCGATCTTTGATCTCGTCGACAGTGCCGTAGATGCCACCGGCGGTGACCACCTTGTCACCCTTCTTGAGCTCATTGCGGAACTTCTCCAATTCCTTCTGTTGTTTGCGCTGTGGCCTGATCATAAAAGCCCACATGACAACAAACATCAGGATGATCATAATCCAGAACGTTCCACCAGCTCCAGTGGGAGCCTGGGCGCCACCGGCCTGGGCCTGCAGCAAAGTGATTGTAAGAATATTCATTTTCAACAAAAATTAATGTCCGCTAATTTAAACAAAATCCCCGGTCTTCACAATCTCTCCCTCATCAATAAGCTTCTTCGCCAGACGGTCGAGCAGTCCGTTGACAAACGAACGGCTCTTGGGAGTGCTGTAGTATTTGGAGATCTCGACATATTCATTGATCGTGACCCTCAATGGCAGGTCAGGAAAAGCCTTGGCCTCGGCGAGCCCCATGACAATCAAGACCGTGTCCGTTGTGAACAGACGATCTTCCTGCCACTGGTCGGTGCTGGAGGCCACCAGAGGGAAAAACTTGTCGTAGCAAGTGTACGATGTCCTGAGGAGCTTGGTGACAAAGGTTTTGTCGCTTTCTGCCGGTCTCGGGACAATCATTTCGCTGCGGTAAAGGGGCGGAAATTCCCACCTGAGGCCTTTGGAAAGGGACTTCATAGTGTCGCAGCATACGGTCAGGGAATATGCCAAATCATCGTTCCACCAGATCGACAGATCCTCCAGGATGTCAGCCAGCGCCTCGGAATCAACGAATTCCTCCTCGAACATCCTCGTGAACAATGCGGCGTCATTCTTGATCGAATGGACGGGATCAGCCATGTAATCCATGAAGTAATCCTTCTTGGTCATCGAGTCATAGGTGTCACGGATGAAAGCGTCAAAAGGCTCCCATGATAGTTTTCTTTTGGCCAGGAGTTTGGTCAAATCCGGATCGTTTTCGAGCAATGGCGCGATAGCGTTCTGGACGAACTTCATATTCGGATTCTTCTCCTCCTCAGTTGGATTGAACTTCCCGCGGGCATCCTCTATCCTCCTAGCCGCCTCCTTAGTGACATAAGGGATAATCGACAGCATGAACAAGTAGAGAGACCTGGTGGCCTCGCATGAAGTCTCAAGTTGTGATTCGGCTTCGGCAAGGGTCATTGACGGGTTCTCAGCATAGCTGAACATCACTTTGAATGCTTTAATCCGCAGGATTCTTCTATTTAGCATGATAAACGCGATATTTTTATGCAAATATAACACACAATTTGAGATTTTTCTTACATTTGTATGATTACAAACTTATATCGCCGATGTATAAAGACGAAAACGAGCGGTCCTTCTATCCCGACCGCAACTCTGACGACGTGTGGTCGAAACCCGTCCGCGCAGGAAAACGAACTTATTTTTTTGATGTTAAGACAACAAAAGGTAACAACGATTACTATCTGACCATCACAGAAAGCAAGAGAAGGCAAGAAGCTGACGGCAGCTTTTCCTTCGACAAACACAAGATTTTCCTCTACAAAGAGGATTTCGACAAGTTCCGGGAAGGACTTGAAGAGGTCATCGCCTACATGAAAAGCAATCTCTTGAAGGACGTACCCGAGCACAACTATGAGACCTGGCGAGCCTCGGAGGCTCAAAAGGATGAAGGATCCGCCCCCTCCCCAGGCGAGACTTCTTTCACAGATGTGGATTTCGAGGAGCTATAGTGAAACAATTTATTTATGCGACACATAATTAAACATTCCAAAAAACAATGAGCAACGACATGTCAAGACGCTCTTTCCTTAAGAAGGGAACAGCGATGGCTGCCGGACTGGCAGTAGCACCTGGTATCATGATGGCCGGAGAGGCCCCCAAGACTGACAAGAAGAAGAAAAAAGTGACTCCTCCCGAGAAGCTTAAGATTCTTGGTATCGGTATTGGAGGACGTGGAGCCGCCGACCTTCGTGAGATGGAGACCGAGGATATCATCGGACTTTGCGACGTCGACTGGAAGTATGCTGACCATATTTTCAAGAGATATCCTAACGCCAAGAAGTACAATGACTACCGTGTGATGTTCGACGAGATGCTTGATCAGGCTGACGCCGTCATGATCGCCACCGCCGACCACACCCATGCCGTTATCGCTGCCCAGGCCATCGCCGCCGGAAAGCACGTCTACTGCGAGAAGCCCCTCACCCTGACTGTTTATGAGGCCCGCCTCCTCACCAAGCTTGCCGCGAAGTACAAGGTGGCCACCCAGATGGGTAACCAGGGCGCTTCCGGCGCCGGCACCCGCCAGGCTATCGAGTGGCTGTGGAATGGTGAGATTGGAGAGGTCACCCGCGTTGACTGCTTCACCGACCGTCCTATTTGGCCTCAGGGACTTGAGAAACCCTCAGAGGTCCAGCCTATCCCTTCAACCCTGAACTGGGACGCCTTCATCGGCCCCGCCCCGATGCGTGACTACAACGAGATCTACCATCCTTGGAACTTCCGCGGCTGGTGGGACTTCGGCACCGGTGCTATGGGTGACATGGCTTGCCATATCATGCATGTTCCGTTTGTCGGTCTGAAGCTCGGTTATCCGATCAAGGCCCAGGCCAGCTCTACCCCTGTCCTCACCGACTGCTGCCCTAGCGCTGAGATGATCAAGCTGACCTTCCCTGCCCGTGAGAACCTGCCTAAGCTCGCTCTTCCTGAGGTCGAGGTCCGCTGGTACGACGGTGGCTTCAAGCCTGAGCGTCCCGAGGGTATTCCTGAGGGTGTCAACCTCAATACCGATGGTGGCTGCAGCATCTTCTACGGCACCAAGGACATCATGGTTGTCGGTTGCTACGGTAACAAGCCTTACCTTGTGTCCGGCCGCAAGCCTGAGGTTCCTCACGCTGTCCGCGAGGTTACCCTTTCCCACCAGCAGGACTGGATCCGCGCTTGCAAGGAGTGCATGGTCGATCCTGACAACTTCACCCGTTCAGCTTCTGACTTCAGCCAGGCCGGTCCGTTCGTTGAGATGGTCGACCTCGGTGTCGCCGCTGTCAGGCTCCAGGATCTCAACCAGATTCTCGAGTGGGATGGCCCGAACATGAAGTTCACCAACATCCCTGCCGAGGCTAAGATCAGGTTCCAGATCCACGATGGTTTCACCATCAAGGACGGTCACCCGACCTTCAACAAGACCTACACGGATCCTGTCAACGCCCGCGAGTTCGCCGCCGGCCTCATCAAACGTGAGTACCGTGCTGGCTACAAGCTCCCTGATATGCCCGAATAATCTTTAAATCTTATATTTACATTATGAAGAAAATCTTAGTTATCGTAGCTTGCGCCGCGGCGGTCCTGGCACTTTCCGCATGCAAGAACAAGAAGGCCGCTGCCACTGCTGAGGACAACGGCGTACCCGCCTACGAGGTTGTTGAGAACGCGCAGGTTGATCTGGCTGGCTTCCCCGTTGATGACGAGGGTTACATTGTGATCTTTGACGGCACATCCCTTAATGGTTGGAGGGGCTATGGGAAAGATAAGGTTCCCGCCCGTTGGACCATCGAGGACGGTTGCCTCAAGTTCGCCGGCACCGGTGCTGGTGAGTCCCAGTCCGGAGACGGTGGCGACATCATCTTCACCAAGAAGTTCAAGAACTTCGAGTTGAAGTTTGATTGGAAGATCTCCAAGGGTGGAAACTCTGGTGTCTTCTATCTCGCCCGTGAGGTCACTACCAAGAATAAAGAGACAGGTGCTGTCCAGTATGAGCCTATCTACATCTCAGCTCCTGAGTATCAGGTTCTTGACAATGCCAATCATCCGGATGCCAAGCTCGGTCATGACGGCAACCGCCAGAGCGCTTCCCTTTATGACATGATCCCTGCCAAGCCGCAGAACCAGAATCCTTTCGGTGAGTGGAACACTGGTAGCATCATGGTCTATCAGGGCACTGTGGTTCACGCCCAGAATGGCGAGAACGTCCTCGAGTATCATCTCTGGACTCCTAAGTGGACCGAGATGCTTCAGGCCAGCAAGTTCTCCCAGGAGGCTTGGCCGCTCGCTTTCGAGCTGCTGAACAACCTTGGTGGCGACGCCCACGAGGGCTACATCGGTTTCCAGGATCATGGCAACGATGTGTGGTATCGTAATATTCGCGTGAAAATCCTTGACTAAATGAGAAGCGGTTTGATTCTTATGGCTGCCCTCCTGCTTTTGGCGGGATGTGGCCAGCCCAAGGCCAAGGAGCCTGTGAAGAAGGATATCGGTCTCCAGCTCTACAGCATCAGGAACGTCATCGGTAACGCCGAGAAGTATGCCGCCAATCACGAGCAGGTCTTCAAGGCTCTGGCCGAGATGGGTTACACAGCCGTGGAGGCTGCTAACTACGATGGTGAGCAGGGTTTGCTCTACGGAGTCGCTCCTGAGCAGTACAAGGCTGATCTTGAGGCCGCTGGTCTCAAGTCAATGTCCAGCCATGTCGGTCATTCCCTCTCTCCTGAGGAGTTGGCGACCGGCAACTTCGACGAGTCAATGAAATGGTGGGACAAAGCGATCGCTGCCCATAAGGCCGCTGGTTGCTCCTACATTGTAACCCCCAGCTTCCCTATCCCCAACAACCTGAAGGACCTCAAGACCTATTGCGATTACTTCAACGCCATTGGCAAGAAGTGCGCTGAGGCCGGAATGGGTTATGGCTACCACAACCATGCTCATGAGTTCAACAAGGTCGAGGATAAGGTCGTCTATGACTTCATGCTCGAGAACACTGATCCTAATTATGTATTCTTCCAGATGGATGTGTACTGGGCTTGCATGGGCCGCGCCTATCCTGTCGAGTACTTCCGCAAGTATCCTGGTCGCTTCAGGATGCTCCACATCAAGGATCATTATGAGCTTGGTGAGAGCGGTATGGTCGGCTTCGACGCGATTTTCAAAAATGCTGATGTCGCCGGTCTGGAGAACTACATCGTGGAGCTTGAGGGCTTCACAAAGGGTGAGTGGGATGTGAGCATCAAGGCTTGCGCCGACTATCTGCTGGGCTCCGACTTCGTCAAGGAGACCTACTCTAAATAGATCCTTCTCTAACCACACGCACAAGGGCCGCTCACCAGCGGCCCTTTTTTCATTAACTCTACAAACCCGACAAGTACTCCCCCTGGAAGGACTCCGTTCGCTTCGCTCACTCCGGCCCCTCCCCACGCCAT
>JAEEGF011371585.1_pt1 | contig 37164 bp, 29 predicted proteins | sample 9134171 | NCBI WGS metagenome assembly JAEEGF01 (sample SAMN16246542, study PRJNA631951) | gut metagenome | biome: gut microbiome; feature: rumen; material: AP-attached | host: Bos | place: Iran: Karaj | collected 2018-10 | reverse complement strand
GTCATAAGGCTTTCTTCACAGGCTACCGTCCTCAGTTCTACTTCAGAACAACAGACGTTACAGGCGTTATCAAGCTTCCTGATGGAACAGACATGTGCATGCCTGGTGACCACGTAACAATCGAAGCAGACCTCATCACTCCTATCGCTATGGAGCAGGGTCTTAAGTTCGCTATCCGTGAGGGTGGTCACACAGTAGGCGCTGGTACAGTTTCTACAATCATCGAGTAATTCGGTAATTAACTGAACTAAAGCTTAACAAGGGTCCGTACTGCAAAGTACGGACTCTTTTTTTGTGCCGGAGTTTTGCCAAGAGGCGTGACTATGGAAAGTAATAAAATTAATTAAATCTTAAGACGACGGCAACTAACTTCTTAATGCGCGGATAATTAGAATAATAGTCAATAAGAGGGGGTGTATTTTATGCCCTGTCATCAGCGCGAAAAAGGAGACTATTAATGAAGAAGCTATCACAACAGATCATCTGTGCAGCACTTGTACTTGGCATGGCTTTGCCTTTTGCAGCATGTGGGAAAAAGAACGGATCTGGCGGCAATACCCGCTCCGGTCAGAAGATAGCAGAAGATGCACCGTGGTTTGACAGCAAGGTCTTAAAAGTAGATCTCGGGTTTGAGACCGGCAGACAGTTAATGACATATATGTCGAAGCTGGCAGCTATGGATGATAAGAATATGTATGTCATATCGGCAGGACGCTATCAGGCGTCTCAAGGAAGCGGCAAAACTGATGAAGAATCTGTTTTCGCATCCGTAACTGTTGTGGACAGAGCTGCGTATTCTACTGTAAAAACGATAGATCTGTCAAAAGAGATAGGCATTTCCGATAACATAAACGGCGGATACATAGAAGACGGAAAGCTGTTCCTGAACATTACAAGGTATGACATGAAAACATATCAGGTGAATACTGTCGTGCAGGAATTGAATGTTGAGACCGGCAAGCTCAAGGAAGCAAAAGAATCGAAAGGCGCTGATGACAATAATATCAGCAACGTATTTAATATCGGCGGATACAGTATAGGCACAGCCGGAGAATGGACCGGTAACGGTTCGTTTGTTAATCTAATTATCACTTCACCGGATGGCAGCAGGAATAAGGTTGCAGTCAAAGAGTCTGGTATTGATATTTATGAGATTCCCGTCATAATGCAGAACACAGACAAGACCGCTTTGGTTGCTGCATTCTCAAGTGGAGGAAACAGGTTTTTCGAGCTTGATCTTGCATCGCACACCATAAAGAGCCTTGATCCAAAGGATTATGAATGGTTCGATCTGGAAAGAATAAGAAATCCATATAACGGATCTGACGGGAATGTCTATTACATAACCCCTCTCGGAATCGAAAAAACGGACCTGAAGAACAGATCGGCTGAGACAGTTTTTGATTTCAGCCAATGCGGAGTCAACAGAACTCTTTTGGAATCTTTACAGATAGCAGAAATTGGAAACGGTTCTATTGTGCTCTGCGGAATGACTCTGCCCGCCAATAATTTTCTTTCGGTAACAGTACCGGACTTTTATATAGTAGAGGTCAGCAAAGCTGATAAGAATCCTCACGCAGGCAAGACGATACTTAATCTGTATACCCCGAACGGTCAGACTGATGAAAAGGTCTCAGATGCCATCCTTAAATACAATGAGACCAGCAGCGGATACTATATCGAGGTAACGGATAAATATAAAACAAACAGTTCCTCCGATATATCTTCTTTAAACAGCGAGGATGAGTATCAGACGGCCACCCTCAACAAAAATAACAAACTTGGAAATGCCCTGGCCATGGATCTGATCAACGGCGAAGGCCCGGACATTCTTATGAACACCACTGACTACGGCCAGCTCAACAACGACACTTATCTGACAGACCTTTCTCCGTATTTCAAGGATCTGGGCTCTGAGAAGTATTTCACCAACATCATAGAAGGCGCGAAAACAGACGGAAAGCTCTATCAGATGCCGGTATGCTATACGGTAAACGGCATCATGACAGACAGTAAATATGCGCCTGCTTCAGGTGTTGGCTTCACGATAGAAGAGTATAAGAGATTTTTAAATGACACCCTGAACGGCAGGGATATAATCCCTACGGGACAGGCTCTTTATTTCGCAAAGCTTATTAACGGCATGAGCGACATATTCATCAAGGACGGCAAGGTCGATTTTACCGGTCCGGAGTTTGCAGCAATTGCTGCGTATGTTAAGGATAATGTTCCCGAAAAGAGCAAGACATGGAATGATGCTGATAATAACGTGAATGTTCCCGCTGCTGATCTGACTTCATGTTACGGGATCACAGGATATTTTTACTCCATAGCAACATCTTCCGGGAATATATCCATTTACGGCATTCCTTCGACTGATGGCCGCGGCCCGATGTTTAAGCCTTATGTTTCTGTCGCAGTCTCTTCCCAGGCAGTCAATACTGAGGCCTGCGTGGAATTCGTAAAGCTCCTTTTATCCGATGAGATGCAGGAGAGCTTTGCAATGCAGGACAATATTGTCGTAAACCGCACAGCGTTCAGAAAGGGCGGAATGAACTCCGTGGAGAGAAACAACAGCCCTGCCGGAGATCCGATCTTCGGAACAGATTTTTCGACCGGGAAGCCTGTGGAGAACAGGATAAAGTTCTCGGAAAAGAATATCGATGATCTGGAGAAGATAATCTTGAGCTGCTCCAAGATGGATTCGGAGGATACTGACATTACGATCATCCTGAAAGAAGAGATGCCTGCATATTTCACAGGACAGAAGGAATTAAATGATGTCGTGACCATAATCCAGGACAGAGTCCAGAAGGTGTTGGACGAACGCAAATAAGAGATAATTATTCTTCTTCAAAAACAACATGTAACGCTTTTGATATCCGTTTTTGTCAAATATGCCTTATAATTAGTAAAAGCTGTATTTGTAATTCCTACAACAGCAGGTTTATTTGTATTTAGGGATAAAAGGAGAACGGATATGAAGAATTCTGTTAAGATCCTGTCTTTAGTTTTGGCAGTATCAGTTGCACTGCCCATGGCTGCCTGCAACAAGAAGGGAAGCAAGGGAAGAGAAAAGAGCCGCAGCGGTCAGAAGATCACCGCGGATTCTCCGTGGTTTGAGAGCGAGACCGTTACGCTGCCCCCCTCCAAGCTTGAGACAAAAAAAGGAATGAAAGTCGATAACACCTACCAGATGCTGGCAGGTGTGGATGAGAACTATATCGCTGTTTGCACGAACGGAAACTATAAGATGCCGTCGGGAAACAATATCGACCTTGAGAAATTCGATTACAACGAATATCTGATCTATCTCGTTACTGTTATTGACAGAAAAACGAATGAGACCGTCAACACTATCGATCTGACTACGGATCTTCCCAGGAACAGCAATATCGACAGAGTCACCCTTACCGACGGCAAGATCAAAGCACACACTTCATTTTACGATGAGAATAAAGATCAGATGAAGATGGTTGACACGTATTATGATCCTGTGACCGGAAAAGTAACCGACAAAAAAGAGATCATTTATGATGAAGATTACCATTATTACGAGCGCACATTTGAATACGGGAGCTATACGATAGGAACGGAATTAAACTGGACAGACAACAACCAGTATTCCTATTCCGTTTATGTAACCAAAGATGACGGCGAGACCAAGTCCTTCGAGCTCAAGGCCGATAAGGCAAACCTTTACGATGTCCCCGTCGTTTTCCAGCTTGGTGAAGACAAGTTCCTTGTAGCTGCAACTTCAGACGACGGAAAACGCTTTTTCGAGGTCGATCTGCAGGCAGGCAAGGCTTCTGAAGCAGATGCCAAGAAGTACGACTGGCTCGATATTGATCAGATAGGCACTACAGTGGCAGGCGCAGAAGGCGTGGTATATGCTTCCACCAATACCGGCATCAAAAAGATCGACATTAAGAAGAAGACAACGGAAGAGATCTTTAATGACAGTTGGTGCTCTGTAAGCAGAAGTCTTTTGGGCTACTGCCAGCTCGTTGAATGTTCTGATGATACCTTTGTTATCTGCGGCGAAAAGTATCAAAACTCCTATAGCCAGGATGCAAAGCAGGAGATTTATGTGATCACGCTTACACGTGCGGCTACAAATCCTCATGCAGGCAAGACTATCTTAGAACTCTATACGCCCGGAGGATATATCGCAGAGAGTATCGCCGATGCAATTACCGAATACAATAACAAGAGCAGCACTCACTTTATAGAGGTGCATGACCGCTACTCCAATGTGGATGCCGGAATTAATTATTCGAATCTCAACAGTGACGACGATTACCAGAAAGCCAACATAAAGGTCAATGCCGCCATGAGCAACGAGCTTGCCATGGATATCTTAAACGGTGAAGGCCCGGATATTCTTCTTAACTGCAGTTCATTCGGCCAGCTCAATAATACAAACTATCTGGTAGACCTGAACAAATATGTCGGAGAGCTGGATCCTGACAAGTACTTTACGAATATCGTTGATGCTGCCAAGATCGACGGAAAGCTTTACCAGCTGCCGGTATGCTATTTAATCTCAGGCATTCTTACTGATGCAAAGTATGCCGGAAAGTCAGGAGTAGGTTTTACCACAGCTGAATATGAGAAATTCCTTAAGGAGACTTTGAACGGCAAGGATGTAATCAATCTGGGTCAGGCAGTCTACTTTACAACGCTTTTCGCAGCCATGAGTGACAAGTTCACAGTTGACGGGAAGATTGATTTCACAAGTCCGGAATTTGCCGAACTCGCGGAATTCGTAAAGAACAATGTGCCCGAGAAGGCAAGATCCTGGAATGATTTCGCCGGCAACGATGATGACGTCGTTTATGCAACAGCTGTAGGCATTACCGCATTTAAGGGTGACACCTATGACAAGGAAAAGGTTGCCGAATATACTTCATTTTACGGCCTCGGAGGTTACTTTGTTCAGATAGCCCAGTTAAACGGTGCATCTGCGCTTTTGGGAATCCCTTCAACGGACGGCCGCGGACCTTTGGTCGAACCTGCATTCTCTGTAGCAGTATCTGCACAGTCAAAGAATGTGGATGCATGCGGGGAATTCGTTAAGATGCTCATGTCCGACGAGGTGCAGACATCTATCGCCAAGACTGATGAGCTTGTCTTAAACCGCAAAGCCTTCAGAGACTATTCTAAAGATGTCATCGAATACTTTAACGGAGAAGGCGGAGATCCGTATCTTGCATATGATATGAACACCGGTGAGCCCAAGAAGAACAGGATCAAGTTCTCTGACAAGAACGTTGATGATGTCGAAAAGATAATCTTAAGCGTCTCACGCATGAATACTTCAGATGCATCGATCAGCATGATCCTTGTTGAAGAAATGCCTGCATATTTCTCCGGCCAGAAGGATCTTAATGCGGTAATTACTATCGCCCAGGACAGAGCCCAGAAGGTATTGGCTGAAAGAGGATAAGCAATCCGGAGACATTCATAGAGATTACACATCGGAATCCTATAATGGAAGATATAAAGGACAACGCTAAAGTCAGCGTTGTCCTTTGGTTATAAAAGAAGCAGACGGGGAATTATAGGAGAGGAATGATCAGATGAAGAGTATCCATAAAAAAATGTTAGCGGCAGTTCTTACTGCTTCTATGCTGCTGCCTGTCGTATCGTGCAGAAAAGGCAGGAACAAGGACTCAAAATCAAGAAGCGGCCAGAAGATCTCAGAGGACTCACCGTGGTTCGAGAGTACGGTCAAAAAATACGATCTGGGGTTGGTTTTCGATGATCCGATATGGTATATAAACAACCAGGCCATAGATTACGATGATGATAATCTGATCATAGAGACAGATGGCCAATACGAGGATCAAACTAACGGGCCATACCAACAGCCTGCCCGTTATATAGATTTTATTACCGTTGTTGACAGACACACACAAGAAGTCATAAGCCAGGTCGATCTTACAAAGAATAAGCCTGTCAGCGATATTATCGATGAGATCAAATACGAGAATGGTATTATCACCGTGAAGTACGGTAAGTTTAGTTCGCTCTCTTACACTTTTTCTTATTATGAAAAGGATATTGATGCCAAGACCGGTGAAATTCTGGAAACCCGTGATCTCGGGGCTGAGGAAGAAAGCTATAATTCCCGCTATACAGTAAATATCAATGGATACGGGATAGAACAAATCCAATATCAGGATATGTCCCAGTATTTAGAGATCAATATAAAATCTCCCGATGGTTTAACTAAAAAACTCGAGCTTAGGGATGACAATATCAACTATTACGGTGCGCAATTTTACTGTCCGGTGAACGAAACTGAAATATTGTTTCCCGTGATCACAGATGGAGGTTATTTGTTTTATGAAATAGATCTTACATCTATGACACTTATTAAACTTGAGAAAGAAAATCTGGATTGGCTTGATCTTAGTGATTCACTTAACCTCATGCAACTTGACGGAAAGATCTACAATTGTACGAGTAAAGGATTTTCCGCTATCGACTTTAAGAATAAAACCGTAAATCAGATTTTTGATTACAGTTGGTGCGGAGCTAACAGAAATATACTTGCAGGTTTAATGCCCCAGGAATTATCTGAGGACAGGATCGTCCTTATGGGTTTCTCGAATTCAAACGGAAAATTCTCCTTATCGTCCCAATTTGAGTTTTGGGAAGTTGAGCTTAAGAAATTGGACAAAAATCCTCATGCGGGAAAGCAGGTATTAGAGCTTTATATTGACGGCAGAACTTCAAGCGAAGTCATCGCAGATGCCATTCTGAAGTTCAATGATACTAATGCCGATTATTATATCGAGGTAACGAACCGTTATGACGAAGACAGAAGTTACCTGGCAGGTTTTTGGTTTATTGATGACGCGTTGGCACAGTATAACGCGAATGAACATTACAACATCAGGAACGAAGATGATCTGGAACGGCTCAAGTACAGCAGAGGATCTGAATTAAGCAACAGACTTGCAGTCGATATCATTAACGGTGACGGACCTGACATTCTTATGAATGTAAGCCAGTACGGCCAGCTTAACAATTCTGATTATCTTGCAGATCTGACGCCATATATAGGGAACCTGGATCCTGATAAGTATTTTACGAACATCATCGACTGTTCCAAAGTTGATGGCAGGCTCTATCAGCTCCCGCTCTGTTATAAGATCTGCGGAATACAGACAAACGAAAAATACATAGGTGCATCCGGTACCGGCTTTACCACCGGGGAGTATGAAGCTTTTCTCAGAAACAGTGATACTTTGAACGGAACTGACATTATAACCGTAGGACAGGCTTTCTATTTTGCCAAGCTCTTTAATGCCATGAGCGAAAAATTCATAAAGAACGGAAAGGTCGATCTGTCTGCACCGGAGTTTAAGACCCTTGCGGATTATGTCAGAGATAATGTTCCGGAAAAAGGCAGGATCTGGGACGATAATGCCAAAGACGTGTTAGTCGTTTATGGCGCTTCCCACAACATTGTAGGAGTGGAGTTTTTAAATGATTCAGCCCGCTTATTCACCTGTTCCGGCCTTAAGGATTACATTGAGAACATGGCAAAAGTCTCTATGGGAACAGCATTTGCCGGAATACCTTCCACAGACGGCAGGGGACCTGTCATAGAACCCAATATCTCAGTTGCAGTATCTTCCCAGGCTCTGGATGTTGATGCCTGTGGTGAATTTGTTAAGCTCCTTATGGCAGAAGAGATCCAGGAAAGTTATGCTTTGGACGGGAAATTTGTCTTAAGCCGCAGTGCTTTAAGAAAAGCAGGCGCAGCTGCCATTGAATACTATAACGGTGCAGGTGGTCACAATCTGTTTGGGGTCGACCAAAAATCATTCATTCCTCTTAAAAATGAGGACCGGTATAAGTTCTCTGCTAAGAATATCGATGATGTCGAAAAGATTATCTTAAGCTGTTCTGCAATGAATAATGTCGACCCAGCGATCGATATCATTCTTATAGAGGAGATGCCGCCTTATTTCCTTGGCCAGAAGGATCTGGATTCAGTCATAAAGATCGCCCAGGACAGGGCGCAGAAAGTCCTGGACGAGAGACGCGGCTGACAAAGCCCGGCATTCAGCATATTAAGGCTGCCCCCATAATGCAAAAGTTTTTGGGGCGGTCTTTTTCTTTACCTAACTTTTGCCTAACTATTGATGCTGTTTCGATTTTTCGCGGTCTTAGAATTCTTTTGGTTAAATCCCAAAGAGGGTAAAAGGAGAGAATCTAATGAAAGAAAAATCCGTCAAGATCATTTCTGCAGCATTGGTATGCGCTATTGCGCTGTCTGCTGCAGCATGCGGTAAAAAGAAGGAAGAAAACGGTGTTGGTGCGAACGAAGTAAGCCACAGCGGCCGTAAGATCACGGGCGATTCACCGTGGTTTGAATGCAGCAAGACAGAGGTCAAGCTCTCGTTTAATCCCGACAAGCAGGTTCAGTCTACTTATACGACCATAGCCGGCTGTGATGACGATTACATCGTTGTATTAACAAACGGAAACTATAAGACCCCGGATAACATGAACTGGGAAAAATACAGCAATAAAGACTTTGGTATCGCTCTTTACACTGTCGTCGACAGAAAGACCAAGCAGACAGTAAAGACCATTGATATGATGGATGTAATTGGCCCTTCTGACTATATTCAGAGCACAAAATATGAAAACGGCAAGATCACTGCAAAATGCGCCGGCTACGATCCCGATACTAATGAGATGTTTTCTGTTGAGACTGTAATAGATGCCGTCTCGGGAAATGTGGTCGATACAAAGAAGTTAAGCGGCGCTGATAATGACGGCGGTTCACTGAGCAGATCTTTTACAGTCGGCAGTTACGAGATCGACACCTATGTTTACTGGAGTGATAGTCAGTACTACAAATTCTTGATCCGTTCTTCCGGCGGAGATACGAAGGAAGTTGAACTGAAGTCCGAAGGCCAAGCCATTTACGATGTACTGGCCATGTTTCCTTATGGAGAAGACAAGGCCCTGGTTCCCGTATCAGTCGCAAACGGAAATGTCTTTTATGAACTTGACCTTAAGTCCGGTGTTTTGAAGGAATTGGATGCAAAGGAATTTGACTGGCTGGATACCACGTATCTTTATAATGCAAAAGCCGGCAGAGACGGCATGTTCTATTATCAGGCCTTATCCGGAATCGCAAAGATCGATATGAACAAGAAGTCCACCGAAATGGCCTTCAATTACAGCTGGTGCGGAGAGAACAGAAACAGACTCTCTAATCTTCAGCTCGGTGAATGCTCAGGCGATAAAGTGCTGCTCTGCGGTGAGGTCGGCAACTATACTCCTTATAGTACCAACAGGATCAACCCGTTCTTCATTATGGAATTTACCAGAGTAGAAAACCCTCACGCCGGCAAGACGATAATGGAACTTTACTCACCTTACGGCTATGTAAATGAGAAGATCGGCGACGCTATCAATGAGTTTAACAACACAAACAAGGAATACTTCATTGAGGTCTCCAGCCGTTACACAGGCGATGAATATTATGACTATTCTGCCAAAATGAACAGCAACGACGAATATGAGACCGCAAGCCTTAACGGCGATGCCAAGCTGAGCAACAAGCTTGCCATGGACCTCTTAAACGGTGACGGTCCGGATATCCTCATGGACGTCAGCACTTTCGGACAGCTCAACAACAAGAACTATCTCGTTGATCTCAGCCAGTATATCGGCACTCTTGATTCAGAGAAATTTTTCACGAACATCGTGGACGGAGCCAAAGTGGACGGCGCCCTTTACCAGCTGCCGCTTTGCTTCGCGATCCATGGAATCCATACACATGCGAAGTATGCAGGTGCTTCCGGCATCGGATTTACCACAAAGGAATATGAGAAGTTCTTAAAGGACGAACTGAACGGCAAGGATGCCATCCAGTATGGCCAGACACTCTATTTCTCAAAGCTCTTCAGCGCAATGAGCGACAAGTTCATCGTAAACGGCAAGGCCGATTTCACATGTCAGGAATTCACTGACCTTGCAGAGTTTGTTAAGAACAATGTTCAGGAAAAGTCAGCCAACTGGAACGATGGTTCTTCTCCCGATGCTCCGATGATTGCCGTAGGTGTAACAGCTTTCAAGGGTGATGTCTCAGGCAACAAAGACATGAAGGCATTCTTAACAACATGCTATGGTATCGGAACCTATTTCTACAATATTGCCGACAGCAACGGCGGAACAGCAGTCTTAGGCATTCCTTCATCCGACGGACGCGGCCCGACATTCGTTCCTCACGTTTCTGTTGCGATCTCCGCACAGGCAGTTAACAAGGATGCTGCGGCAGAATTTGTAAAGCTTCTTCTGACAGATGACGTTATGTATTCACTCGCAATGAACGATGAGTTCGTTATCAGCCGTACAGCTTTCGAAAAGGCAGCCGGCGAAGCAGTAGCGTTCTACAGCACAGGCGAAGGTGCCAATTACTTTGGCCAGTACAGCAACAAGGTGTCCTTCTCCAAGCAGAACGTCGATGATCTTGAGAAGATCATTATGAACTGCTCCAGAAGCAACTCAGCAGATGCTGCCATCAATCTCATACTTATAGAAGAGATGCCCGCATACTTCCTGGGTCAAAAGGATCTTGCCACTGTAGTCACCATAGCTCAGGACAGAATACAGAAAGTTTTGGACGAAAGAGGCTAAAAGCCATATAGAATCCTCAAACATACAGGCGGCGCCCTTATTGAAAGGCGCCGCTTTTATTTTGAGGTTCATTGCATATTAAAAGGGCCGTCTCACTTGAGACAGCCCTTATCACTGTTCTTTGGTAGTACCCCTGATCACTCAGCGATCTTGGCAGCAGGTCTTGCGGGTGTTGTGGAACCCGGTCTTCCGGTGGGAGCTGCTGCAGCAGGTCTTGCAGGTGTAACTGTTGCGGGCTCAGTCTTGGGAGCATCAGCAACTGTGTCATTCTTAAGTGCATCCTGCGAAGGGAGCTTTGCTGCTCTGAGCTTAGCGATCTCTTCTGCCTTAGCGGCAGCGATACGTGCTTCTTCCTCAGCCTTTGCTGCAGCGGCCTTAGCCTTCTGCTCAGCGAGGAGAGCTGCCTGTCTTGCTTCTTCAGCCTTCTGTGCTGCGATACGTGCTTCTTCGATAGCCTTCTCTGCAGCGGCACGTGCTTCCTTCTCAGCCTTCTCAGCTGCGGCGCGTGCATCTTCTTCAGCCTTCATCTGATTAGCGAAGTCGAGATCGTTCTGAGCCTTCTCGAGTGCGAGCTTAGCTGCTTCGTATTCCTGGGAAGCTGCTTCCTCTTCCTGAGTAGCCGTGATAACTGCAGCCTTGGTCTCCTGTTCGACCTTCTCTGCTTCGATCCTTGCCTTCTCGTCTGTCTTCCTGCGCTCTGTAAGCTTAGCTTCTTCAGCGGTGAGAGCGGCTGCTGCCTTCTCTTCCTCTTCAGCCTTTGCGATGGCAGCCTTGGCAAGTTCTTCAGCCTTATTAGCTGCAGCACGTGCTTCCTCTGCGCGTCTTATTGCTTCAAGAGTAGCTTCCTTAGCGATAGCTTCGTTGCTTATGGACTTCTCTTCCTGCTTCTTTGCAGCGATGAGAGCTTCTTCAGCGGCTGTAACTGCGCTTCTTGCTTCAACGACCTTAGCTGCTGCAGCCTTAGCCTTTGAGCTTGCGCGGCGCTCTTCATTCTGTGCTCTTAATGCAACAGACTGTGCAAGAGCCAATGCGGACTGGGCTACACTTCTGCCGGGCTGGGGCTGACGCTTGATAGGTTCGCCCTCAGTAGCGGGAGCAATACCTTCTTCTTCCTGCTGCTGTTCGGCAATATACTGAGCGTGGTTAACAGAAGCGGACTTCGGACGCTTGATCGGTGGCTTCAATCCGACGGGAGTAATGTCTTTCTTATCAGATGAATCTGAACCGCCCATGCCTTCTCTGAGCTTCTCTTCCTTACGTGCAGCCTCTGCGGCTTTACGCATCTCGATCTGAGCCTTGGCAGCTTCAGCACGCTCTCTTGCGAGCTGAGCGGCGGTGGAGTTGGACGTAGCATGGGTGGTATGTCCGCCCGGACGTCCTGACGACTGGAGATTGACGATGTTAGGATTTGCAGGTCTTACAGATGAAGAACCCTGACCGGCACCCTGAGCAGCAAGTCCGCCGCTTACACCGTCTTTGCCTTTAAAAACGTTACCCAAAATGTTTGCCATCCCTTTGCCCCCTGAATGTCAAGCTTTTGTTAAAATTTTGTTAATTATTGTTACTAAATTTATTATACTTGGTGAAAACCATTTTTCAAGACACTTTGAATAGCGAAATACTAATTTTAGGGGACAATTTCGAACACTTCGCACAATATTTTACCCATTTTGAAAAAACATGCCGAAAATCAGGCCTTTTTGTTTAGAAATACTTTACAGCGGGTTTACCAGGGAGTATAATCGCACACGTTGGAGTTAAGTAGTATTAAACCCAAAGTTTAGGACAGGCAAGATTATGGAAATCGGATCAAAGATCAAAAACCTCAGACTTAAAAAGGGTCTGACCCAGGAGGAACTGGGCGACAGATGCGAACTTTCCAAAGGCTTCATTTCACTTTTGGAAAGTGACAAGACATCCCCGTCAATGGCAACTTTAGAGGACATCTTAAATGTCCTTGGCACTGATTTCGCGCACTTCTTCAAGGAAGAGTCGAATAAGAGGGTAGTCTACGGCAAGGACGATTACTCCGTTAAGAAGGACACGGATCTCAAAAATGAGATCTGCTGGCTCATTCCCAATGCGCAGAAGAATGAGATGGAGCCGATCCTTGTTACCATCGAACCCGGCGGATCCACATATCCCGACAATCCTCACGAGGGTGAGGAGTTCGGCTACGTGACCGAAGGCGTCATCACCATAGTTATAGATAATGAGAAATACCAGGCCAGGAAGGGCGAGAGCTTTTACATCGCCTGCGACAAGCCACACTATCTGGAGAACACCACGAACAAGCCGGCGAAGGCCATATGGATCTCCGCTCCGCCGAGTTTCTGACAGATACGACTTATTACTTTTAAGAGGTGAACAATAAAATGGCATACAATCAGATTCTTGAAGACAGCACAGGCAGCGAGCACATCATTGAGATCAAGGACCTCTGCAAGAGCTTCGACGGCACCAAAGTACTTAAGAATATTACTTTCTATATAAGAAACAACGAATTCATCACGCTCCTGGGACCTTCCGGCTGCGGCAAGTCCACGACGCTCAGGATCATCGCAGGCTTTGAGACTGCAGATTCCGGCATCGTTAATTTCGAAGGCAAGGACTTAAAGAGCGTTCCTGCAAACAAGCGCAACATCAATACGGTCTTCCAGAGATATGCGCTGTTCCCGCACCTCGATGTTTTCGACAACGTGGCATTCGGACTTAAGATCAAGAAGGTAAACAAGCAGGAGATCAAGGAAAGAGTTAATAAAGCCCTTGCTACTGTAGGTCTTGCCGATTACGGCGACAGATACATTGACCAGCTCTCAGGCGGCCAGATGCAGAGAGTCGCGATCGCAAGAGCCATCGTAAACCGTCCCAGGATCCTTCTTCTCGACGAGCCTTTGGGCGCGCTCGATCTCAAGATGAGAAAAGAGATGCAGATCGAGCTTAAGGAGATGCAGAGGGAATTAGGCATCACCTTCGTCTACGTTACGCACGACCAGGAAGAGGCATTGACGATGTCTGACACGATCATCGTAATGAAGGACGGCATCATCCAGCAGATCGGCACACCGATAGATATCTATAACGAACCCAAGAACGCTTATGTCGCTGACTTTATCGGCGAGTCCAATATCGTAGCGGGAACAATGAAGAAGGACAATGAAGTCACGCTCTCGAGCGGCATCACATTTGCCTGCGTTGACCCGTTGTTCCCTGAATTTACCGAAGGCATCGCAAACCTCGTTGACGTCGTAATAAGACCTGAAGACTTCTATGTTGCAGAAGAAGCAGAAGGCAGGATCAACGGCGAAGTTATATCTCTTATCTTCAAGGGCGTTCACTACGAGATGATCGTAAAGTCCGATGACGGAATCGAGTGGCTCGTACAGAATGTCGATCCTTTTAAGGTAGGAAGCCGCGTCGGCCTTTATGTTGACCCTGACGATATCCAGATAATGAGAAGATCTGAGCTCTCGCCGGATTTCGGCAGCTTCGGAATAAAGCATCCCGATGCCGAGGAGAGTGCTGAGGCAAAAGAAGCAAAGGCTAACAGCATAGGCGAGAACGTCGTTGAAGAAGCTGACGTTAAGCCTTCTGAAGAAGATGAGGAGAAAGCGGAGGTTGAGACAGCAGAATAATGACTGAACTCAAAGCCAGGATAAAGCTGATGCCGGTTCATGCGTTCGTCATGATCTTCGCGGCACTTTACTCGTTCGTCAGTATCTTCATACCGATGTTCGAGCTGTTTGTTCAGTATGTGCCTTTCCGTACATACTCACTGTTCTCACTGCTCTTGAATCCGAGAGTCTTTACCAGGATCAGATCAGGCTCCGTTAACCTGAATTTCCAGCAGTTCGCGGCATGGGCATTCGTTATTACGATCGTCCTTGCAGTTGCAGCGCTCACGCTCGCACTCTCTTATCCTTTCTATTACAACTCCAGCAAGAAGAGGAAGATCGGATATTTAAGCGTTCTCGTTCTCTTCGTCGGACGCGGCGTTGCACATGTCATCACATTGTCCAAGATGGTCTCAGAGCAGATGATCACAGAGAATAACCTCACACCGCAAAGGCTCTATGTAGCACAGTCCTTTGCGGGGAACCTCATGGTGATCGTACTGGGCGTCGGCGTTGCCGCATGCCTTTACGGCGCTCTGAACCTTAAGATGAATTACAAGATCTTCGCATATCCTTATCTCGTATGGATCGTGATCTTTACCATCCTGCCTTTGCTCCTCATCCTCTTCCGCGCTTTCTTCAAGAAGGCAGCCGGCGGTGGATATGAGTTCACGACGGCAGGCTTTGCTGTCCTGTTCCAGAACAAGACGGTAACAACAAGATTCTACGGCGCCGACGTTACTTTGCAGGAGTACTTCTCGATCTTCTTAAGATCATTGGATTACGCTCTCTGGACAACGATCGGATGCCTCATCCTCGGTTATCCTGCAAGCTATGTCCTTGCAAGAAGATCCAAGCTTAAGCGCCAGAGCGGCTCAAGGCTCCTGATGCTCTTCGTTCTTCCGATGTGGATGAACACGATGCTCAGAACATACGCATGGCGTGCATTCTTCAGCGAGACAGGCGTTCTCAACACATTGATGCAGCAGTGGGGCATGATCGACGCGCCCGTTTTGTTCCTCAAGAACGAGGTCCTGGCTGACATCATAACAAAGCTCGTCATGACGAACGACTTCCTGCCGTTCATGATCCTTCCTTTGTATTCGGTACTGGTCAAGCTCGACGACAGCCTGTCGGAGGCAGCATATGACCTTGGCGCTACGAAGATACAGACATTCCTTAAGGTTATCTTCCCTCTGTCACTGCCGGGCGTTATCTCCGGCATCCAGATGGTATTCATGCCGTCACTGACGTTCTACATGATCCCCGATATCCTTAACGAGGGCTCGAAAACAACGATCGGCAACACCGTTCAGAACTTCATCCTGAACGAGAGTACGACCTACAATCAGGCGGGCAACGTTCTGTCACTGCTCCTGCTCATCTTCGTTCTCATCACGATGGGAATCTTAAGAGGTCAGGATAAGGAAGCCGGAAGCGGAGGTATGGCGTTATGAGATTTGTTAAAAAGCTTGTTCCCAACGTTTACCTGGCGCTCCTTCTGGTCTTCATCTATCTGCCGATCGCAGTACTTATCATCTACTCATTTAACGCACTGCCGAAGTCGTTTATCTGGGGCGGATTTACATTAAAGAACTATCAGAGCCTCTTTAAAGGTTCTGACGGAACCGGAATATTGGAGTCACTTATCGAGACACTCAAGGTCGCATCCATCGCAGCAGTTGCATCGACTGCTTTCGGTGTCTTGAGCTCACTCGGACTTGCATATCTGAATAAGAAGATCCAGAGCCTTGCCATGACTATGACATACGTTCCGAACGTAATGCCTGACCTCGTTACGGGTATCTCGTTCATGCTCCTGTTCTCGTTCCTGGGCGTACAGAAGAGTGAGTTTACATTGATCATGTCGCACATCGCACTCTGCGTTCCTTTCGCGATCTTATCGATAAGCCCCAAGATAAGGCAGCTTGACAAGAGCCTTACCGAGGCGGCGATGGACCTGGGTGCCACAAGGTTCCAGACATTAAGGCTCGTAATAATCCCTGAGATCATGCCGGGTATCCTGTCTTCGGCTCTTCTCACATTCACGCTTTCGATCGATGACTACCTCATCAGCAACTTTAACGTCGACAGCTCGATCCAGACTCTGCCGATGATGATCTACTCAATGGCAAAGCTCGGCGTCAACCCTAAGATGAACGCGCTTACGACACTGATGTTCGGCGCGGTCCTCATTCTCATGGTCCTTTCGAACCTGTCATCGTTCAAGAAGAACGGCAAGAACGCAAAGAAGGCATGAAGCCTTAAGACAATAAGCAAACAAGCAAATGAGCATATAAAAGGAGAGTAAAGAAATGAACAAGAACGTAAGGAAAGTAATTGCTTCATTAACAGCGCTGGTAATGGCCGGTTCCATGATCCTGTCATGCGGTTGCGCCAAGAAGCAGCAGCTCGTCATCTACAACTGGGGTGAATATATTGCAGATGACACCATCGCCAAGTTCGAGGCTAAATTCCCTCAGTACGAAGTAGTCTACAGGACTTTCGAGACCAACGAGACGATGTATCCCAACCTCTCAAACGGTTACGATGTCATCATCCCTTCAGAGTACATGGTATGCCGTCTTATCGAGGAAGACTGGATCCAGCCCCTCGACTGGACAAAGCTCCCTGCCGTCCAGCAGTACATGGACCCCATGTTCCGTTCGGTTACTTACACAGACAACGCTGAGGTCTCAAGCCAGGTACTGGACTATGCAGTTCCTTACCTGTACTGCACAGTAGGTCTGGTCTATGATGCCAACAAGATCTCTCTTCCCGAAGATACGACAGATCCTAAGGTGATCTGGGATGTTCTTTTCAATACCGAGAGCGGCAACAGCATCGGCATGTACGATTCAATGCGTGAGTCCATCGGCACGGCTCTTAACTATCTCGGTTATTCCATCAACTCCATGGACGAAGCACAGCTCAAGGAAGCCCTTGATCTCCTCATCAAGCAGAAGAGCGCACTCCGTCCCGCATACGGCGTAGACAACCTCAAGGACAAGATGGCATCCGGTGAGCTTGCCGCATCCATCGCATGGTCCGGTGACCACATCGTCATGCTCGACAGACTGGAAGAACTCGGCAAGACAGACATCGACCTCCAGTTCGTCCTTCCTGAAGGCTCCAACTGGTCAGTAGACATGATGTGCGTTCCTACAAACTGCAAGAACTACGACGGCGCCATGGACTTCATCAACTTCATGTACGATCCCGAGATCGCTCTTGAGAACTGCGAATTCGTCGGCTATTCCACACCGAACACCGCTGCAAAGGCTATGCTCGATCCCGAAGTATCCGGCAACATCTACTACTATCCCGATGAAGCAGTATTCAGCACACTGGAAGTTTACTTCACATCCGATGCTCTCGAAGAGAAGTACACAGAGATCTGGAATACTGTTAAGGCAAGCGCGTAAAGGCTTTGCATCAATTTGGATTTTAACCGGGGGCTGTCTCTAAGAGGCGGCCCTTGTTTTTTGTACGGTGGTTTTTTCGATTCCTTGGGCCTGTTTATTGTTCTTTTTCCGTCAGTTAAGAATTGTTGCTTCAAATGTTGCTTCTTCTGTCCGCCCAGAAGGCAACAAATAAGGCAACATCGGCAATGTTGCTCTAAATGTTGCTCTTTGTGTCCGCTTAGAAGGCAACAAATCCTTAATTGAGGATTCAGGCGGCCCCGGCGCGGAGACAACCGCGTATTCAGTCCCCCCCACGGCACCGAGGCAACTGAGATTCGCAGCCCATGTTTATTTCTGCCTCGAAAAGCCTTATCCTATTGTTATCCTATGAATTACAAGAGGGAGGGCCTTATGTCTGGAGCACAAAAGGTCGCAGTCGTAACAGGCGGCGCGAAAGGGATAGGAAAAGCCATAGCCGGTGCCTTCAGAGCAGAAGGCGTAAAGGTCTACATAATCGATATCCTGCCGGGCGACTGGTTTACGGGAGATATCAGTGATAAAGAGACGCTCGAGAAGTTCGCAAGCTCCGTCATAGAGCAGGAGGGACATGTCGACTACCTGGTGAATAATGCTCTCCCGATCATGAAAGGCATAGACGAATGCTCTTATGAAGAGTTCGAATATGCCCTTAAAGTTGGCGTTACGGCGCCATTTTATCTTACAAAGCTCTTCATGCCATACTTATCGGATGGCGCTTCTATCGTTAATATCGCATCTTCCAGAGACCGAATGAGCCAGCCTCAGACAGAGAGTTATACGGCGGCAAAGGGCGGCATCAGCGCACTTACCCATGCAATGGCCGTAAGCCTTTCAGGCAAGGCAAGGGTCAACAGCATCTCGCCCGGATGGATAGATACGACCGGATCTGACATCAAAGGTCCGGATGCAGTCCAGCAGCCGGCAGGGCGCGTCGGCAAGCCTGAAGACATAGCTTCGATGGTCATGTACCTGTGCTCTGACAAAGCCGGATTTATTACCGGCGAGAACATCTGCATCGACGGCGGAATGACCAGGCTCATGATCTATCACGGAGATAACGGCTGGACTTACGAAGGCTGATTACAAGAATATAGAGACATTAAAAAACCCGTCTGTTGACGGGTTTAACATTGTTAAAACAAGTTTTTTACTGCTTTTACTGTGCTGCGAAGAAGGTTCCGACGTCATCCTGGTCGACGATCTTCTCTAATGTCTGGACAGCGGAGCCGTCAGCGATAACACCCATGATGCCGTTCTCGGTAACCTTGCTCATGGCCGTGATCTTGGTTGCCATGCCGCCTGTGCCGAGCCAGGAACCCTTGCCTGCCGTGAAGTCGAGCATCTCGGGTGTGACCTTTTCGACATAGGAGATACGCTCGGCGTTGGGATTCTCACGGGGATTAGCATCGTAAAGGCCGTCAACGTCGGAGAGGATAACGAGCAGATCGGCATTTGCAAGGACTGCAACGTCAGCAGAGAGTGTGTCATTGTCGCCGAATGTGCCGTTGTGCATGATCTCCGTTGTTGATACGGAGTCGTTCTCGTTGATTACCGGGATTATCCTCATCTCGAGCAATGTTTCGATAGTGTTAGTAACGTTAGCTCTTGTAAGCTTGTCTGTGATGCCGTCCTTTGTAAGAAGGATCTGGCCGCAGCGGTAGGAATATTCAGAGAAGCTCCTGGCATATGCGTTCATGAGCTCGCACTGGCCTACGGAAGCGATCGCCTGCTTCTCACGTGTTGTGGTGGGGCGCTCCTTGAGATCCAGATAGCCGATGCCTACGCCGATGGCGCCGGAGCTTACGAGAAGAACTTCCTTGCCTCTGTTCATGAGGTCGGAGATGGAACGGCAGAGCCTGTCAATATTGCCCAGGTTCATTTTGCCGTTGTCGTATGTAAGTGTCGAAGTGCCGACTTTAACGACAATTCTTTTTGCAAAGTTAACGGGATTTCTTGATCCGGAATATTTGCTCAAAGTAGGATCTCCTGTTCTTTTTATTTCAAACTAGACAAGAATAAACTCTTGTTCCTTAAATTGCAAGGAATATTAGGCTTTCCTGCAATAAATTATCCGTTCTGACCCTGGCCTTGGCCCTGCCCCTGACCCTGGCCGCCGTTGCCCTGATCTCCACCCGGCGGCGGAGGAGGGAGTGTTGGTGTCGGTGTAGCGATATGGACCGGGCACGGGTTGCTTTCCTTAGGACAGAGGGAACTGTCAGCTACGAAGTAATCCGTGTAGATCTTTGCTTTCGAGTTCTTGCAGGCATCGGTAGGATAGTATCCTGATGAACATACGGACATCTTTACGATAGTCTTCGGCTTGCTGAAGCTTGCGCCCGGAAGATCCGCGTGGATCTTCTTCATTACGTACATCCAGATCCTTACGGCGCCCGCATAGTCGTATGACGGGATCTTGGTCTGTCTTAATCTGTTATCGTATCCGTACCATGTCGCGGCGGTATAGTACGGAGTAAAGCCGCAGAACCACTTATCGATATCGTCGGATGTCGTACCTGTCTTGCCTGCCGTATCGATAGCCTTGCCGTCCTTACCCTTAAGCTGTCCGCCGTAGTTGGAAGGAGTACCTGTGGTAACGACGCCCTTAAGGATATCGCCGATAAAGAAGCACGTCTCAGCAGAATAAACGCGGTAGCTGATAGGATCTGACTTGATGACGACGTTGCCGTCAGAATCAAGGACCTGTGTATATGCATAAGGCTCGATGTAGGTGCCGCCCGTAGCAAATGTGTGATAAGCAGCTGCCATTTCGAGAGTTGTCATACCGTGTGTAAAACCGCCTACAGCCTGTGAAGGGAAAGATCCTTCGGATGTTCTGTCGATACCGACCTGTTTCAGATACCAGAGTGCGGTGTCGCCTCCGACATCAGACCAGACCTCTGCGGCGATCGTGTTGAGTGAACTTACAAGAGCACTTCGTATCGTGACCTCGCCCTGATAAGAACGGGTATAGTTTACCGGCCATGCAGTCTTCGGATGTGCAGGGTCAAGATGCTTGACCTCATCCTTCTTTACCGTTGCAGGAGCGATCAGGCCCATCTCAAATGCCGGACCGTAAGCGATCAGCGGCTTTATCGAAGAACCGGGGTTACGGCGCGTTGATGTGGCTCTGTTGTGGGTGAGGTTCTGGAGCTTCTCACCGTAACCGCCCGCCATAGCAGCGATCGCGCCGGTGCTGTTATTGATAACGACCATTGAGCCGTTAGGCTTTTCCGGATAGTCGGCTATCTTGTCAGGCTTGGACTGGAAAAGATCCTGCTTGGTGAATGCCTCATCGAGGACAGCCTGTGTCTTGGGTTCGAGTGTTGTGTAGATGTGGTAACCCCTGTTGTAGACCAGCGTTGAAGCGAACTGACGCTTGATGCCTCTTGCCTGTGCAAGATCGCCGATAACCTCAGAGATGGCATATTCGCAGAAATAGGAATTGACCGTAGAGGTCCTGTCAGTACTTCTCTGACGGAATTTAAGCTCGGTATTAAGAGCTTCCTCGTATTCTTCCTTGGTGATCATCTCCTGATCGTACATCTTGCCGAGGATCGTTCTCATACGTCTCTGCGCATTTCTTCTGCCTGTCTCTCTCAAAGGATTGTAGAAAGAAGGGCTCTTAGGAAGGCCTGCGATGAGAGCGCACTCGGGAAGTGTGAGTTCGGATGCATCCTTGTCGAAATAGTTCATTGCCGCAGCCTGAACGCCTACGTAGTTATTGCCCATCGGCGCAAGGTTGATATAGAGCTCTAAGATCTCGTCCTTGGTAAGGTTCTGCTCGAGCTGCATAGCCGAGAACCATTCCTGTACCTTACGGGATGTGGAGTGCTCGTCCTGACCGCTTATGAGCTTGACCGTCTGCTGAGTGATCGTGGAACCGCCGTGAGTAGCCGAACCGCCGTTTACGACTGCTGAAATGAGCGCTGAACCGATACGCTTGATATCGATACCGTTGTGTTCACGGAAACGCTCATCCTCGGTAGCAATGATCGCGTCGTCTAAGTAAGTATCTTTGATATCACTGTAGGAGACGTAAATCCTGTCGACATTCTCAGTACCTGTGAGCTTTGCGATGACTTTATTCTCGCTGTCATAAACGAAAGAAGTCTGCGAAGCTTCGGACGTTGAAGTAAGGTCGCCGATGGAAAGGGGCTTTGTCGTCGATGCGTAGCCTAAGAGCATTCCGGCACCGAATCCGCCGAAAGTGAAGCACAGGCACAGGATGAAGACTATGCCTATCTTTACGATATCGCCCACGAAGCTGAATATCTCGTGAGACCAGCTTCTGTTGAATCCGCACTTTGTCGGCTTACCCTTGAGCTGGCTTCTGAGTTCGTCAGCCAGAGCGCTGTTCTCGGGCGCTACGGGTCTTGTCGATCTTTGTTTCTTGTTTTCACTGCTTTGCGGCAATTTAAACGTCTCCTTTAAACAAAATTCAGCATATTTTACTACGATTTTGCATATAATTATATTACTAATATGAGGCAAAGGCTAAGTCGGGAGGTTCCGGATGGCTCTTACAGAGGTAAAGATAACGGCTTTAGGCAGTGAAGGACAGGGCATCGGAACCTTGCCTTCAGGTAAGACCTGCTTCGTTTCAGGGGTGTTCCCGGGCGAGGTCTGCCTTTGTGAGCTCGAAAATGAGACCTCCAAGTATGCCGTCTGCAGTGCAGTTGAACTTTTGCAAGAATCGCCTGACAGGATATCCACCTTCAGGCCGGCTGATGAAGTCTGCGGCGGCCTTCCTTTTGCCTGCCTGTCCTATGAGGCCCAGTTAAGATTCAAGGAAACCCGCGTAAGAGACTGCCTTACAAGGATCGGAGGGTTCGGTGAGGAGCTTTTGGATGAAGTCTTTAAGCCGATAATCGGCGCGGACGATCCTTTCAGATACAGAAATCACATGCAGTACGCGATAAGAGACGGTAAGGCCGGTCTTCTCTGCGCCAAGTCGGATAAGCTTGGGGATTACGACGGAAAGCTCATTGAATATGAGATCTTCGGACTGATAAAGGACATCGTATGCGAATGCTTTGACCGTGCGCCCACAAGGCTTTTTGACGGACTGGTATTAAGGGGTTCGCAAAGGACGAAGCAGGTACTCGTGGAGTTTGTGAGTTCGATAGACGCCCCTCATGAGGTGACGATCAGAGATGCCGAGAGATATTTCGAGACCACGCACCTTTTCGATAACATCTGCAATACATGTGAAGAGAACGGATATGTGCTGAACGGATTCCTGTTCAGGATAAGCCCCAACAAGGCTTCCAGACGCACGAGAACAGGCGTCAGGACCGTCTATTCAGGCGCCGACAACTACGACGAGATCTTCTGCGGCAGAACATTCAGGATCAAGGCAGGATCGTTCTTCCAGGTAAATACGGAGCAGGCCGAGAAGCTTGCAAATAAAGCATCTGAAGCATGCAGCGGCGCGGGCGTGATCTACGATCTTTACTGCGGCTGCGGAACGCTCGGACTGGCTGTAAAACAGAAGGACCAGAAGCTTCTCGGTATCGAAGTCGTTCCTGAAGCCATAGCGTCTGCAAAGATCAACCGCTCATTAGCTCTGGATGACAATGAAGCCGGCGAGTGCGAATTCATCTGCAAGGACGTGCTGAAGGCTGATTTTACGCAGCTTATTAAGAGCGGGAAGATACCGTCTCCGGACTGCATTATCGTTGACCCTCCGAGAAAGGGCCTTGATATCGGTGTCGTAAAGAAGATCATGGAGCTTAAGTCACCCAAGATCTGCTATATCTCTTGTGATCCGGCGACGCTTGCAAGAGACCTTAAGATGATAACCAGGGAATATAAGATAGAGGAAGTAACGCCGGTCGATCTTTTTCCAAATGCGGCACATATAGAGACAGCGGTCCTGATGACTAAAGAATGACACAACGATCTTATGAAGGAACACATTATTCATCCGATACCGCCCTTTTACGATAAGGATTCTGATATCCTTATCCTTGGCAGCTTTCCTTCGGTGAAATCCCGTGAGCAGATGTTCTTCTACGGCCATCCGCAGAACCGTTACTGGAAAGTGATAGCTTCGGTGTTTGGTGATGAAGTTCCTTTGACGATCCCGGCGAAAAAAGCATTTCTTAAAAAGCACCGCATAGCCATGTGGGACGTAATAGGGTCTTGTGATATCACGGGTTCTTCGGATTCTAGCATAGAGAACGTGACAGCAAATGATCTTTTGTGTATAATCGGCAGCTCTAAGATAAAGAGGATCTTCGTAAACGGTAAGACCGCGGAGAAGTACTACAAGAAATATACCGAGCAGAATACCGGGATCAAAGCCGTGTGTCTGCCGTCAACGAGCCCTGCCAATGCAGCGTGGAGCTTTGAAAGACTTAAGGAAGCCTGGAGCGCGGCGATCTTAAAGGAGGATGAAGCATGAGAAGGATATTGCCGGTATTACTGTGTCTTGTTTCACTGGTGTTCTTTTGCAGCTGCAATACGACAAAGGAGTCTGAGTCCATGGCTACGATCTCTGACAGAAATATCACGATAGTAAATAACGTGTACGAAGCAAATATCTGGGTCCTGCCCGATACAGAGGCAAACCGCAAGACCACTTTGTGGGGAACTGCAACAGCCGGCAAAGTGCCCGCAGGTGAGAGCCGTCAGGCCGGGATCGATAAGCCGGGCGATAACGGAACGTATATGTTCAGGATGATAGATACCGAGCATATGTATTATTCATCTGAGAACATAATCCTTGAAGACGGCTGGACGCTGGAGATCAAAGGAAAACTCAATGATGATCTTAAGATCGAAGTTACGGATAAAGACGGAACATTAAAAGCGGAATATGAAGTATTTGCCGCAAGGCTTTAATGGAGGTTTTTGGAATATATGAAGAAGATCTTGGAAACTGAAAGACTGTTCTTACGCGAGATGAGCATGGATGATTTCGATGCCTTGTATAAGGTCCTCGCGGATAAAGAGATCATGCAGCACTATCCTTATACATTCGATGAGGAGAGGGTAAGATCCTGGATAGAGCGCAACATGAACCGTTATAAGGATAACGGCTTCGGCCTCTGGGCAGTATGCCTTAAAGAGACCGGTGAGATGATCGGTGACTGCGGCCTTACTCTGCAGAATATCGAAGGCGAGATGCTCCCTGAGATCGGCTATCACATAAGACGCGATCAGCAGCGCAAAGGCTATGCAAAGGAAGCCGCTGCCGCAGTGCGCGACTGGGCTTTTAAGAATACGGAATATCCTGCGATCTATTCTTACTGCAAATACACTAACGAAGGTTCTTTTAAGACCGCTGAATCCATTGGCATGCACTTTTGCAAGGAATATCCGGACGAAGCAAACGGCATTACACACGTGTCCGTAATAAGGCGTGAAGACTTATGAGCAACCCGTGGGAAGAGATATCTTTGAGTGATTATGAGAATCACATGAGCCTGGATTCCGTTAAGCAGCTTCAGGCCATGAACTCCATCATGAAGAAGCAGTTTTCCGACTATCCGGTAAAGACCGCGATGGTGCTTGGAATTGCCGGCGGCAACGGTCTTGAACATGTCAGTTCCGTCAGGCTCGAAAAAGTCTACGGTGTCGATATCAACGAAGGATATCTGAAGACCGTGGAAGAGCGTTATAAGGATCTTGCAGGCATTTTGGAGTGCCTTTGCATCGATCTGATCAAGGAGCCGGAAAAGCTTCCTTCCGCAGACCTCGTCATCGCAAATCTCCTGATCGAATATATCGGTTATGAGGCTTTTGGGAATGCAATAAAGAAGATCGGTCCCAAGTATGTCTCATGTGTCATCCAGATCAATACCGACGAGGCACAGTGGGTATCCGATTCGCCTTATCTGCATGCCTTTGACAGGCTCGACGAGGTTCACTTCCAGATGGAGGAAAATGCACTTATTACTTCAATGGAGAGGATAGGTTATAGTAAAATACTGAACGTATCAGATCCGCTCCCGAACGGCAAGGCTCTTCAGCGGATCGATTTTATAAAAGCATAAGCGGGGAAACTTAAGTGGGTAATAGGACAGGACTTGTATTGGAAGGCGGCGCGATGCGCGGGATGTTCACCTGCGGCGTAATAGACGTCCTCATGGAAAATGACATTTGGTTCGAAGGTGCATGCGGTATCTCGGCAGGCGCTGTTTTCGGGTGCAATTACAAATCAAGACAGATCGGAAGACCGATCAGATATAACAAGAGATTCTGCAAAGATCCCAGATACTGCAGCTACAGGTCGCTCATTAAGACAGGTGACCTTTACGGCGCGGATTTCTGCTACCGTGAACTGCCTGATGAGCTGGATATCTTCGACCGCGAGACATTCAAGAACGATCCGATGGAGTTTTATATCGGCGCGACGGACGTCAGGACCGGCCAGTGCTTTTATCACAAATGCACTGACGGCGGCGAGCTTGACCTCAAGTGGATGCAGGCTTCGGCCTCGATGCCCATAGCTTCAAGGCCTGTTGAGATCGACGGCGGATTATACCTTGACGGCGGGATCGCCGATTCCATCCCTTATAAGTTCATGGAGAGCATCGGTTATGACCGCAATGTCATCGTGCTCACACAGCCCAAAGGATACATTAAGAAGAAGAACACGCCGCTGATGAAGCTTGCATTAAGGAAATATCCTGCGATCGCAGAGGGCATGATGAAGCGCCATGAGGTCTATAACAAGCAGGTTGAAGATATCGAGCAGCGCGAGATAAACGGCACAGCCTTCGTTATAAGACCGCCCATGCCCATCGGTATCGGCAGGACGGAAAGAGATCCTGAAGAACTTGAAAGAGCATATCAGATGGGAAGGAAAGAGGCTCTGCAGGAATTACCTCATCTCAAGGCATTTCTTGAAAGATAATTGTGTTATAGTTCAATTAAAATATCGAAAGGACTTGTTGCCATGGTACGCGAAGCCCGCAGAGATGAACTGGATGCATTGCTCGAACTCTATCTGAACCTTCATGAAGAAGGCATTCCGGAGCATGACGAACATCTTGCCAAAACATGGGAACAGATAATGGATGATCCTAATCACCACATCATCGTAAAAGAGCTGGACGGCAGGCTCATATCCTCCTGCGTCTGCGTTATCATTCCGAACCTCACGAGAGGCGTAAGACCATATGCATTTGTTGAGAATGTTGTAACGCATAAGGATTACCGCAAGAAGGGTTATGCAACAGAGTGCCTCGATTACGCAAAGAAGATCGCAATGGACAACAACTGTTACAAGATGATGCTCCTTACGGGCTCGAAAAGACCGGAAACGCTGAATTTCTACAAGAACGCAGGCTACAACAGCAACGACAAGACGGCATTTATACAGTGGCTTGGAGAGAAATGACATGAATAAAACAGGCACAAGAGTATTGGAGACCGAGAGGCTTGTCTTAAGACGGTTTGTTATTGAGGATGCTGATGCCATGTTTAACGGCTGGTGCAACGATCCTGAAGTCTGCAGGTTCCTGACCTGGCCCCCGCACGAGAGCGTTGAAGTTACGAGATATGTTCTCAACGAATGGATCCCCCAGTATGAGAACGGAGACTATTTCAACTGGGCCATGATCTTAAAAGAGAGCGGAAAACTCATAGGAAACATCTCCGTTGTAAGTCTCCGTGAGATAACAGATGAAGCCCTCATCGGCTACTGCATGTCCAGAGAATACTGGGGAAATGAATATATGCCTGAAGCATTAAAGGCAGTCGCAGATTATCTCTTTGATGTTGTCGGAATAAACCGTCTCATGGCAACGCATGATGTCAATAATCCGAAGTCCGGACGCGTCATGCAGAAGGCCGGCATGAAGTACGAAGGCACGCTCCGTCAGGCAGGCCACAACATGCAGGGCGTCTGCGATGCATCTGTCTATTCGATAATCAGGAGTGACAGAGAGAAGAATGAAGAACAAGTCTCTGAAGAATAAAGTTTTCGATTACATCAATGAGAAATATCTGGTGTCGCCCGAATACCCGTGGGAGGACAATACCGGCGCGGTCTTCAGACAGAAGGAGAACCGCAAATGGTTCGCGCTCGTTATGGATGTCGGAGGAAGCAAGGTCGGCCTTGATTCTGATGAAGTGATCCCCTGTATCAACCTGAAGATCGACGATCCCGTATTCCACGATCTTCTTACCAAGCAGAAAGGCATAGTTCCTGCCTATCACATGAATAAGCGCCACTGGATCACGGTGCGCCTTAACGGCGACGTTCCGGAGAAGAATGTATACGATCTTATCGATGCAAGTTTTGAAGCGACGGCTCCGAGAAGGCGCAAAGCCAAAGTTGTCATGCGCGAAGCCAAAGAGTGGATCATCCCTTCAAACCCCAAGTACTACGATGTTATCGCAGCTTTTAAAGCATCCGATACCATCGACTGGAAGCAGGGGCGCGGCATCCTGCGCGGCGACACGGTATTCCTCTATGTCGGCGCGCCTATATCCGCTATCCTCTATAAATGCAGGGTGTTGGAGACCGACATTCCTTACGATTATTCTGACAAGAATCTTACGATCACGGCGCTCATGAAGATAAAGCTCTTAAAGCAGTATGAGCCGGATGAGTTTACTTTTGAAAGACTTAATGACGAGTTTAAGATCTTTGCGATAAGGGGGCCCAGAGGCACGACCAGCAGCTTAAGTGCTGCATTAAACGACTAAGGGATATGAACCGGATGCAGGCTTTTGATGCAGTCAGTTTTTTGATCTCACCGGATGAAATCTGATTTTGGTCATATAACGGTCACATGTGTAATGTAGTATTTCCTCAAGGAGGGAATTCAGATGGTCAGGATCTTAGTCGTTGAAGATAATGAAGAGCTGCTTGCGCTTGTTGCCGGTTATTTCAGGAACAAGGGTTCTTTTGACGTTTACACTGCAACGGACGGCACCGGTGCTATGAGACTCATAGACGAAAAAGATTTCGATATAGCGATACTGGATATCATGCTTCCCGGACCAAACGGATTTGAAATATGCAAAGCACTCCGTAACAAGAGCAGATGTCCGATAGTATTTCTGACGGCACTCGGAAATGAAGACAACATCCTTAAAGGTTATGAGATCGGAGCTGACGAATATATGGTCAAACCGTTTTCGCCCAAGGTCTTGTATGCCAAGTGTCTGGCACTTCTGAGCAGGACGGAGGCAGAGCTGACAAGAGAAGTTGTTATCGAGTGCGGTGACATCAGATTATATCCGCTCCGTATGGACGTTGAAGCCGGCGGAAACGAGGTTAAACTTGCACCCAAAGAATATTTCCTCCTCAAGGTTTTAATGGAGAACAAAGGTATCGTTCTCGATAGGAACAGACTTTTAGACATGGTGTGGGGCGTCGGATTTGACGGCACTGACCGTGTTGTTGACAGTCAGATCAAGAAGCTCAGAAAGAGCCTGGGAAGCTATGGAGGAGCGATCAAGACTGTAATCGGGGGAGGTTACAAAATCTCATGATCAACGGCATTCGAAGAGGCAAGAGTATAAAAGGATCTATTATCGAACCGAGATTCGGGAAGATCTTTATAGAGAGGTTTCTCATCTGGTTAGGTGTTTTTTCAGTAATAGCATTGATTACTATATTGGAGTTGGACAACTACATATGGGACCAAAGATATCAGACAAATAAGCTCTACAGGAATAGAGTGCTGGAAGAGGCAAAGGTATTATATGAAACAGATCCGGAAAGCGAAGATTATTTATTTCAGCAGGATCTTTTCAAAATTCGGCTGTCCATATATCAGTCGGTCGATTACAACTATGTTGAAGCTCAAATAAGAGATCTGAAATTCGCTTCCGATAAAGATACTGCATATATCATTCTTCCGGCCGAGGGCAAAGAGCATCAAGATATCTTCTTCATTGAAGACATTTCATATTTTGACCCGATAGATAAATATATGGATGGGAAGATTAGTTTTAAGAGAATAAGTTCGAATATTGAAAAATATGCATATGATCCGCTTATAAAACTTGGCTGTTATATGGGAATCATTGATCCCGAGGTCAATTACCAGCCAAGAACCCTGTATGTCAATCGCGAAAAGCACACATTTATTCCCGGTATAGTTGAGATCAGTTTCCACGGCAAAACATATGAAGTGGACTGCACCCCTGTTGATACAAAAGGGTTTGAGTTTTATGGTGCCGGTGACAATTACTGGATGCATTATTATTTAGTTAACTACAGAATGGATCCGGATCTGTCATCAAAAGATATATCTGAATATGATGTGCTCGATCCGGATGAAAAGGATTTTCCGCGCACAATCGAACTGAATGAGTTTAACAATGGCGATAAAAAATATCCCTTAGCAATCGGATTCAGTCCCATAAAGGGAATGTCTCTCTTTGAACTCGCGCCGGCATCATCGATAGCGATTCCTATAATCGCCATAATATTTGCGGTAATAATGGCGCTCATTCTCTCGGTTGTTAAATATCAGAGAGATAAAACGGTCTGGAAGATCTTCGAGTACCGGATCAAGACAACAGAAGCTATGGCACATGATCTTAAGACCCCTTTATCAGCTATGATGTTTTATCTTGAGAATCTCGAGGAATCGTCGAAAGAGCCGGATAAAGTTGTTGAATACACAAAAAACCTCAGTGAGAAGGTTGTGGCTATGGATCACATGATCGGAGATATCCTGCTTCTTTCACGAAGCGAGTCCGGACAGATAAACCTCACTAAAGAAGAATTAAGCGTAAAGGAATTGGTTACCGAAAGCCTGAAAGAGTTTCCCGGCATTAAGGCAGAGATAGAAGGTGAAGATGTTATCCTTACGACAGACAAAAAGATCTTTGCTCAGGTGATAATGAATCTCCTTTCGAATTGTGACAGACATGGTAAAAAAGGAAGTGTTGTAGATATATTCATCAGCCGGGAAGCACTTACGATAACTAATAAATCTGACAAGTCATACGATGACGCTGATTCGCTCAAAAGACCTTTTGTCAAAGGTGATGATTCCAGAGGGAATAAAGGTGCCGGATTGGGATTGGCTATTGCAGACAACAACCTTTCGATGCTGGGTTATAAGCTTGAGCTCTCATCAGAGCCAGACGAGTTCTGTGCAAGAGTAGATTTCAAGCCTTAAAGAGTGCCCGCTTTGGAGGGTGACTGTCAAGCAGCTTTCGTTTTTAAGCTGAGTATTACGATCGCCGCGAAAACCAGAAGTATTCCGACAACAGCGATGATCCCGACCTTCTCTCCCATTACGAAGAACCCGAAAAGCGTTGCCGCCGCGGGCTCAACGGTCGCAAGCACTGCTGCCCTTCCGGCTGTAGTCTTGTTAAGACCTAATGTGTAGAGAAGGAACGGAATGACTGCGGTAACAACTGCCGTTAAGAGCACGAATCCGAAGAGGGACAGCTTGTTATCGACGGCTGATATTTTCGAGAGCATGTCAGCAGGGTTTGCAACGAATATCGATCCCAAACCTGCGATGAGGAATGTATAACAGGTGACTGTATAAGGCGAATATTTCTTCAGTGCGAATGTTCCGAAAATGCTGTAAAGACCGTAGCCCAGACCTGAACCCAAACCCACGAGAATGCCGGCTACAGTTACTTTGCCGCCGAATCCGGATACGAGAACGCAGCCTGCAAATGCGAGCACGAGCGCGATCAGTTTTTGAATAGAGAATTTCTCTTTAAGGAATATTATCGCCAGTATCATGACCCAGATCGGCGACGTATAAAGAAGGATCGCCGCGGTGGACATCGTCATCAGTCGGATCGCGGTGAAGTAGCAGCATGTGAAGAACAGGATGCTCACAAGGCCCAGAGCCAGGAACAGCGGGATGTCTTTGGGGCTGATCTTAAAGCCTTTGGGATCTTTTATGAGCAGTATGAGCGCGAAAAGGATCCCTGCCGTGACAAGCCTTAAGCATGCCACCTGGATGGATGAAAAACCGAGGTCGTTCAAATGGCGCACGAAGATGCCCATGCTGCCCCAGAAAAGCCCTGCTATTATTATCAGGATGTCGCCCGTGTAATTTCTTGTTTTTCCCATAGATACGCATTATAGCACCAAAACAACTCCACGGAGCGTGGGTAACAATGCTTTTCGCGCTGTGTTATCTTGTTTGCATAAAGGAGGCGGCAGGCCATGGATAAGTATGTAACAGGAGCAGTGATAAGAAAGCTCCGCGAGAATAAGAAAATGACACAGGAAGAGCTTGCTGAGAAATTGTTTGTCAGCAGTAAGGCAGTGAGCAAGTGGGAGACCGGGCAGGGCTTTCCCGATGTGAGTCTTATAGAGCCTTTGGCAAAGGCGTTGGGAATCTCTGTGATAGAGCTCCTGTCAGGCGAAGACATAAGGAACATTAACCGCGCATCGAATATGAGCAGATGCAAGTTCTATGTATGCCCTGTGTGTGGAAATGTGATAGAGGCAACAGGCGAAGCGGTAGTCAGCTGCTGCGGGATCACCCTGCCGCCATTGGATGCAGAAGAATGTGATGATGAACACAGGATAAATGTGGAAACAGTTGAAGACGAATACTATGTGACTGTTGATCACCCGATGACAAAGAACCACTACATCTCATTTCTTGCGGCTGTTTCAGACGACCGTATCCAGCTTAAAAAGCTCTATCCTGAAGGCCCCTGTGAAGCGAGATTCAGGATCAGGGCGGTAAGGAAGATATATGCTTTCTGCAACCATCACGGGCTGTTTTTGCTTAAAACTTAAGGAAAACTTAAGGTGATTACCCTATTTCTGCGCAAGTTTTTAAGATTCCGGATTGTATAATATTGGTGAGCTGACTTATGGGGATAGGTCAGCCGCAAAAAATATTAGGAGATGATAGGAATGTTAGTTATACCGTATGTTTACATAGCAGCGGTCTATACAGCCATATATCTGCTCGTAAGGGCCGCGGTCAGTCTGCGCAATAAGAAGATCGACTGGAAGCGCGAGAGGCTTCATATTCTGATGTACATAAATCTTCTTGTCATCATATATTTTACGTTCTCGCCGCTTTGCCTCGATCTCAATGAGATCTTCAACTGCAGGATCAATCTGATCCCGTTTGTGTATCTTTTGGATTACGAGAATGAGGCGCACATGATCTTTAATGTGTTCGGCAATATCCTGATGTTCGTTCCGACGGGAATCTTACTGCCTGTACTCTATAAACGCCTGGATAATTTCGTCAAGGTTGCGGGTACCGGATTTCTCATGTCGCTGACAATTGAGATACTCCAGCTGCCGTTTGCCGACAGGACGTCTGACGTTGACGATCTCATCCTGAATACATTGGGCGTTGTCACAGGTTATGTCATCTACATGATCGTTCGGTATGCAAAGAACCTGAGTAAGCAGAAGGCGAGCTTTTCCGGGGTTCTCAGGCAAAGATAAGCATAATGACAGACTGCTGTGAATAAGAGCCGTTTTCCGACAGGAAGACGGCTCTTTGCATTGTTGTATGCAATATAATTTTATATAATCTATGCAATGTATAAACATAGGAGATTGGTATGAAAAAGAAGGAAAACCCCGAGCGCCGCAATGAAGTCGAGAAGACTTTGCTTGAACTGAGCGGCTTGGAGCAGAAGGCACTTTTCGAGAAGTATCAGACTGACGAATACGGTCTTGACCCTGTTCAGGCTGCTGACCGCCTTGAAGAATACGGAAGGAACATCATTGATTTCGGCAAAGAGAAGAATCTTGCCGTGCGCATCAAAGATGCGATCATAAACCCGTTCAACATCGTGCTCCTGGTCGTTGCGATGATCACTTTCGCGACCGATGTAGTGCTCGCTGATGAACCGTCTTTTGCAACATTCATTATGCTCGTTGCGGTAATTATAATTTCCGCGACAATTTCATTTATTCAGGAAGAGAAGTCCAACAGCGCAGCAAAAAAACTGCAGGGCATGATCACCACCAAGCTCGATGTCATCCGTAACGACGTTGAGCTCGAAGTGGATATCGAAGAACTGGTTCCCGGTGACATCGTTAAGCTCGCATCAGGCGACATGATCCCGGGCGATGTAAGATTCATCGAGACAAAGGACCTCTTCATTGACCAGTCGCAGCTCACAGGTGAATCCAATCCCGTCGAGAAATTCACGACAAGCGAGAAGAACGTCGGCGTCACCGACCTCGCAAACATCGGATTCATGGGATCCAATATCGTATCGGGAAGCGCCAAGGCCATTATCCTTCTGACCGGCGGAGATACATATTTCGGAAGCATGGCAAAGAGCCTCAACTCTTATGAAGAGAAGAGCGCATTCGAGAGGAACCTCGATTCTGTCAGCAAGCTCCTTATCCGCTTCATGCTCATAACGGTTCCTGTCATCTTCATCGCCAACTTCATCACCAAGGGCAGGGGTGGCTGGCTCGAGTCCCTCATGTTCGGCATTACGATCGCAGTCGGTATCATGCCGGAGATGCTGCCTGTCATCATGAACTCTTCACTTGCAAGGGGCGCTATCAACATGTCCCGCAAGAAGACGATCGTTAAGCGTCTTGGCGCCATCCAGACATTCGGTGAGATGGACGTTTTCTGTACCGATAAGACAGGTACGCTCACGCAGGACGAGATCATCCTTGAGAAATACATGGACGTTCTGGGCCGTGAAGACAAGCGTATCTTAAGACACGCATTCCTCAACAGTTATTTCCAGACAGGCCTTAAGAACCTGATGGACGTTGCGATCATCAACCGCGCCGACAAGGAAGACCTGGGCTATCTCAAGGAAGCATATGTAAGAGAAGACGAGATCCCGTTCGACTTCACGCGCCGCAGAATGAGCGTTGTGTTAAAGGATAAGAACGGCAAGCGCCAGCTCATCACAAAGGGTGCCGTTGAAGAGATCTTATCGATCTGCTCCTTCATCGAGATCGACGGAGAAGTTAAAGAGATCACTGATGAGCTTAAGGCGAATGCGAAAAAGATCGCCGAGGAGAACAATCTCGAAGGCATCCGTGTTATCGCCGTAGCACAGAAGAACAACGTTCACGGTGTCGACGTCTTCGGCGTTCAGGACGAGAGCGAGATGGTATTGATCGGATTCGTCGGCTTCTTAGATCCGCCGAAGGAATCTGCAGGCGAAGCTATCAACGCATTGAGAAAGAACGGCGTACGCACGATAGTCCTCACAGGCGACTCGGAAGGCGTTGCGATCAATATCTGCGGCAGACTCGGCTTCTCAACGGAGATGTCGCTTACGGGCGCCAAGATCGAAGCCATGACTGACGACGAGTTAAGAGAAGCATGCGAGAAGTGCGACATCTTCTCCAAGCTCTCGCCTTACCAGAAGCAGCGCGTGGTTAAGATGTTCCAGGCTAACGGCCACACGGTAGGCTACATGGGTGACGGCATCAACGACAGCTTGCCCTTAAAGCAGGCAGACATCGGCATTTCCGTCGATAATGCTGTCGATATCGCGAAAGAGGTCGCCGACATCATCCTCCTCGAAAAGGATCTCATGGTCCTCGACGAAGGCGTTGTCGAAGGCCGTTCGACTTTCGCGAACATGTCCAAGTACTTAAAGATGTCTGTCTCAGGCAACTTCGGAAACATGTTCTCGGTACTCATCGCAAGTATCTTCCTGCCGTTCCTGCCGATGCTCCCTGTACACATCCTTGTGCAGAACCTCTTAAACGACTTCGCACAGCTCGGCATGCCTTTCGACCACGTCGAATCCAAGTACATTGAGAAGCCCAAGAAATGGGATCTCGGAGGCATCAAAGGCTTCATGGTATCCTTCGGTCTTTTGAGTACTGTCTTGGACGTTCTGTGCTTCCTCGTACTGTGGTTCATCTTCGGATACAACAGTCCTGATATGGCCGGCTACTTCCAGTGCGGCTGGTTCATGTTCGGCGTCATCTCACAGACGATGGTAATCCACACGATCAGAACGCCGAAGCTCCCGTTCATCGGCGACAGGGCATCGATCCAATTGACGCTCTCGACACTTGCTGTCATTGCGGTTACGCTGATAATCGGATTTACCGGACTGTCTGCGCTCTTCGACCTCCCGACAATGCCCATCAGCTACATGCTCTGGCTTGCGATACTCATGGTAGTCTACATGGTTTTCGCGCAGATCATGAAAGTCATCTACATCAAGAGACACAAGGACTGGTATTGATTTATGAGCAAAAAGTCCGGTTCTAAAGCAAAGAAAGTCATAGTCACCATCCTGGTGATTATAGCAGCCCTCGCTGCAATCGTATTCATCGGTGCGAGGATCTATTTCAGGGCGCCCGTAAGCAGCTATTACAAGGCTTCTGAGAAGGCTTTTGTAATACCGGGCCTTATGGATAACATGACGCCTCAGGGTCTGGATCACGTATCGTCAGTAGACACATATCTTATCTGCGGATATCAGAAGGACGGATCTCCGTCGCGCATTTACAGGGTCGACGGCGGAAGCGGCAAGGATGAGGGCTACGTTGTCATGGGCGATGAGAGCGGCAATCCCATCAAGCCCCACGCAGGCGGTCTTGCTTCGCACGGAGAGTACCTTTTCGTCGCAGGTGACGAGGACGCGTGCATAAATGTCTATAATCTGAATGACGTTCTTTCCGCAAAGAGCGGCGATACAGTAAAGAAGCTCGGAAGTTTCTCAACAAAGTTCTTAAATGACAAGATCAATGTAGCCTGGATATGTTTTAGCGATGACCGCATGATCGTAGGCGAGTTCTACAGAGACCCTAATTACATGACAGATAAATCGCACTGGATCACGACAAAGACAGGCGAAGAGAACCGTGCAATTGCCTGGGCGTATAAGTTCAGCAATGATGAGGATTCGTCTTTCGGCATCTCACAGACGCCTTTTGAGATGTATTCAATGCCGGGGCTCGTGCAGGGCATGACTGGCAGGGACGGAAAGATCTGGATATCCCAGTCTTACGGCACTCCCAAATCAACGATCAGATGCTACGACATTTCCGGCAGTGAACCTGTGACCTTTAGGGGGAGAGTAAATTCGGGCGGAGTTGAACCTGATATAGCCGTGCCTGTCTATGCTTTTGACAGCTCGACACAGGTGGCTTCATTTGATGCGCCGCCGATGGCAGAAGAGATCATATTCGTCAATGGAAAGCTGCTTATAATGAGCGAATCTGCTTCTATGAAGTATTTCTTCGGAAATCTCACGGGCGGAAGATGGTGCTACGCGACGGATGTAGGCAAGCTCGTTTAACCGCTTGCTTTAATGAAGTGCATCTCCGGAAACCGCACAGGCAAATTGTGCTATATGACAGAGAAAACGCACCTGATATAAGAAAAACTTATTCCTGCTGCATTTTACAAAAGTGATATAATTCCTCCCTGAAAGTATTAAAAAGGGAGATTAAGTTTTGCGCAGTAAAGCGTTTAAGAACATCGCGTTATATCTGTTTTGCCTGGTTGCAGCGACACTGTTTACAGTCGTTTTTTCCCAATCAACAACACCGCTTGCAAAGAACA
>JAEEGF011731082.1_pt1 | contig 37179 bp, 32 predicted proteins | sample 9134171 | NCBI WGS metagenome assembly JAEEGF01 (sample SAMN16246542, study PRJNA631951) | gut metagenome | biome: gut microbiome; feature: rumen; material: AP-attached | host: Bos | place: Iran: Karaj | collected 2018-10 | reverse complement strand
TCGAGAAGGAGTTTGGTATCTCAATTCCCGATGATAAGGCTGAGAAGATCGGTACCGTTGGCGACGCCATCGCTTACATCGAGGAGAACGCAAAATAAATTTGTTCACAACATAATGGTTGCTTTCTTTACTTTAAGAAGCAACCATTATACTTTAATTTAAGCTTATGGAATTAAAAAGAGTAGTTGTAACAGGTCTTGGCGCAGTTACGCCAGTGGGCAACACTCCCGATGAGATGTGGAAGAACATGCTCGACGGAGTAAGTGGCGCAGCACCTATTACAAGTTTCGATACAACAAATTTCAAAACAAAGTTTGCATGCGAGGTAAAGAACCTCAACGTGAACGATTTCCTGGATCGCAAAGAGGCACGTAAGATGGACCGCTACACACAGCTGGCCATGATTGCTGCCAAGCAGGCCGTTGAGGATAGCGGTATGGATCTGGAGACTGAAGACAAGAACCGTATCGGCGTGGTTTATGGCGTAGGTATTGGTGGAATTAAGACCTTCGAGGACGAGGTAAAGTACTATGGTGTTCACGAGGCCGATGGTCCTAAGTTCAACCCCTTCTTCATCCCCAAGATGATTGCTAATATCGCAGCTGGTCAGATTTCAATCAAGTATGGCTTCCATGGCCCCAACTATATCACCGCTTCTGCTTGTACATCTTCTGCAAACGCACTGGCCGACGCCTTCAACCTGATTCGCTTGGGTAAGGCAAACGCTATCGTTGCTGGTGGTGCCGAGGCTGCTATCTGCGCTACCGGCGTAGGTGGTTTCAACGCCATGCATGCCCTTTCTACACGCAACGACGAGCCAGAGAAAGCCAGCCGTCCATTCAGCGCCAGCCGCGATGGATTCATCATGGGCGAGGGTTCTGGTTGCTTGATCCTCGAGGAACTGGAGCACGCTAAGGCTCGTGGTGCTAAGATCTACGCTGAGATGGTAGGTGCTGGTATGAGCGCTGACGCTTACCACATCACTGCTTCTCACCCCGAGGGTCTGGGCGCTAAGCTCATGTTGCAGAACGCTCTTGAGGACGCAGGCATGAAGCCTGAGGACATCGACTACATCAATGTTCATGGCACATCTACCCACGTGGGCGATATCTCTGAGGCCAAGGCCATCAAGGAGGTATTCGGTGAGGCAGCCTACAAGCTGAACATCTCTTCTACCAAGTCTATGACTGGTCACCTGTTAGGTGCTGCTGGTGCTGTTGAGGCAATGGCTACCGTTCTGGCTATTAAGAACGATATCGTGCCTCCTACTATTAACCACGAGGAAGGTGATGAGGATCCAGAGATTGATTACAACCTGAACTTCACATTCAACAAGGCTCAGAAGCGCGTGGTACGTGCCGGCCTTAGCAACACCTTCGGTTTTGGTGGTCACAATGCATGTGTAGTATTCAAGAAGTATGAAGCTTAATAACATCATTGATAGAATAAAGCTCCCTTTCCGCAAGGAGAAGGAGCTTTTTTCTTCCCTTTATGAGATATTGGGATTCTACCCCCACAACATCGATTATTACAAGATGGCGCTGATGCACAAGAGCATCCGTAAGCGCAATGACAAAGGCAAGCCGCTGAACAACGAGCGACTGGAGTTTCTGGGCGATGCCATACTCGATGCTGCTGTGGGTTATATCGTTTACCGTCACTACGAGGGTAAGCGCGAGGGGTTCCTGACCAACACACGCTCAAAACTCGTGAGTCGCGAAACGCTTGGAAAGCTTGCTACCGAGATGCGATTGAGCAATCTGCTGATATCAGCAGGTCATTCAACCTCGCACAACAGCTATGTAGAGGGCAATGCTTTCGAAGCGCTGGTAGGCGCCATCTATCTGGATCGCGGCTACGATGCTTGCCTGTGGTTCTTCGAAAACCAGGTGCTGGGCAAGTATATTGATATTGATAAAGTGGCATTCAAGGAGGTGAACTTCAAATCGAAGTTACTGGAGTGGAGCCAGAAGAACCGTGTGCGCTTGGAGTATAAACTCATCAAGCAGAAGAAAGACGAGAACGGCAGCCCCGTTTTCACCTATATGGTCATCATCGAGGGTGTGAACGGCGAGAGTGGCTCTGGCTACTCTAAGAAAGAGGCACAGCAGAAAGCCTCGAAGGACACCCTGCAGCGCCTGAAGCGCGAACCGCAGTTTGTCGATGCCGTGTTTGCTGCCAAAACAGCTCGCACACAGATGGAGGAAGAGCCCGCCATGGCCGTTCCCGATCCAGAAAAAGAGCAACAGAACTTTATCATTGAACAGGAAGCAACCTCTGTTAATGATACAGAAAACAAGGCTGAAGAGAAAGCCAAGACTGCTCCAACAATAGATTTCACTGACAAGGAATTTGACCTTTCAGACATCTCACACAAGGAGAAATCACGCGAAGAAATCATTGCTGAAGCAGAGGCCGCAGCCTTTTCTGAGGATTAAGAGAAAAAATACGAGGTCGCTGGTTAGCGGCCTCGATTTTTTTACTTTCCCGTGAACTTTCCTACAAACAGAATGACACCTGATGACGCTTCGCTAATCGCATAGACGAATGGGCGATTGGCATGGAATGTGGCCTTAGGATATTCCTCCGGACCAACAGATGTTACCTTATTTACAGCTGCAACAGTGACAGCCGCTGCTTCAGACCCTTCCTCATTAACCTTGATCTTAGCCTTCTGGCGCATCATTGAGATATACACGTTCCCCTCTTCACACATATTGGGGATCTGTGAAAAATCTGAATTAAAAGCCAAATGGATGCCCATGCCTTGCAACAGACTGATAAGACCGCCTTCCAGTTCATCGGTATCCGAACTGGTCTCAAAGCGTGGCAGTTTCAAATCCACTTCGTGTGGTCTGTAGGCACCGCCCCGAAGGCCGTCTGCCGACAGACTATTAATAATATCATCGGTACTTTTTCCCTCCTCTGGCAGCATCACCGTCATAGTCCAATAGCCATTGCCATAAGGCATCTCGATAGCACTATAAACATCATTCCTGTTATACTGAATAAGCACCTCCTGGTGCATCAACGGTAACTGGATGGCATCCATCGAGGTGGTGAAGGATTCGTTTTTGGTATTCTTAGGGTCAAACTTACTTGACCAATCGGCTTTGAAATAAACGGCATTCAGCAGATAGGTCAACACTCTTTCATCTACACGATCAAGAATCTTTGGAATCATGCCGTTAGTATGATCGTTAACCCAACCATTGATGGTTTTGAGTGAAGAAGCCGACTTGAAATCAAGGTTCTCTGCCTTAGCATCATAATATTGTTTCATATCTTTCTGATACTGCGCCTTCAGGGTGGCTTTATTCTGATTGACAAACAGGGCATTAGCGATGTTTAAGGTCACCTTGTTATCTACCTTTGGCAGGCCGTCGATGAGTTTCTTGCAGTAGTCGTTGACAGCCTTGATACCACCCTGACGGAAACCTAAGGTCTGTTCCAGCTCCTGTTCTGTCTGCCCTGTGGCAGCATCGTTCACCATACCTAACACATAAGTGATACTGAGTGGTGAGTAGATAAAACTCTTGCCACTCTTGTCCGCATTGTTTACCGACTTCAGGAAATTCAGCGTAAAACCGTTGTTGTCATAGGCAAATAGGCGCTGCTCCTGCGTCAACTCAATAGGCTCAGGATTAGAAAGCATATTAACATACTCAGTATGGCCAGAGTCAATCTCGTCTGATGAGGTACACGATAGCAGTCCGCCACTCAATACAATAGTTGATAATACAAATTTAAATTTCTTCATAATCATAACTTTTTTAGGTCTTTACGTCCTAATAATGCCAGTATGCACCAATTCTTGTACGCATTTATGTTAAAGAATTTAAAAACTTATTGCTCTCATACAAGATTTACGTACTTTTGAATTCTTATAATAGAACGCGAATAAAAAGATGGTCAAACAAATCGTTGAACGCATACGGAACAAGGACCAGCGGGCGATGAGCGAGCTCTACCAAATGTACATTGGTGAGCTGTCATCGGTCTGCTACCGCTATATTCCCAATGCCGACGATGCGAAGGATGTGCTGCAAAACAGCTTTGTGAAGATATTCACCGCCATTCCCACCCTCGACTACCGAGGCGACGAAGCCTTCAAAGGCTGGCTGTTCAGGGTGGTGGCCAATGAAGCACTGGCGTTCCTAAGGGCGAAGAAGAAACTACTATTTGTAGAGCACGACGAGACCAGACTGCAACAAACAGACATCGCAGACGAGTCGCCAGCTACCGAAGGGATCTCACCCGACCAGCTGCACCAACTGATCAGCGAACTTCCCGATGGCTATAGAACGGTGCTGAACCTCTACGTGTTCGAAAACTACTCACACCGGCAGATTGCCGAGCTACTGGGCATCAAGGAAGGCACATCAGCCTCTCAACTGCACTACGCCAAGCAATGGCTGGCACGAAGAATAAAGGAAATAACGGACGGAAAGAGATGAAAGAGGATTGGACAAAACAAATGAAACAAAAGCTGGAGGGTCACCAGATGACACCACCAGCCGGACTCTGGGAGAGCATCAGTAGCGAGATGGGCCTCCAGACAGCACCCGTTGTTGCGCCCAAGACAGCCGTCATCCGTCGCTGGTACTGGGCAGCCGCTGCTGCCATTCTGGTATTGGTAGGCTTTTTCGCACTCTTCGACCTCGATGCCGAGCAGCCACAGATGGCCGCCCAGCAAACGCTCACAGAGAACAAGCAAGCCAACACACCACCAGATAGCAGTAAGCCCGTGCTTATAGCTGAGCAGTCCATGCCGACTGCCAAGAAACCTGCGCTGACTGCCAGCAAGCCAACCCTGTTGGCCCAGGCCCCTATGGCCACGCAGCAGCAGGCGCCCACCGTTAGCACAGAAGAGGGCCTCACAGCACCTGACGAGGATGCGCCTACCTATCAGCCTCAGGCGGATGCCCCCACAATAGCATCGACCACAGAAAAGCAGACGAGTCTGCCCGAGGTGGTTCATCCTGACGTGACAAGCACCATACCCGACGATGCCAGCAAATGGAGCATCGGACTGACTGGCTCAAACGGTTTGCTGCTTGCAGCCAACAGTTTCAGCCATGCAGGCAGGGAGCCCATGCTCTATGCTGATTTCCCAAACGATCCACAAGCATATACTAACTCCATTAACAAATACTACCAGAACCAAATTGTGCAGTCGCAAAAGGAGACCGTCGCCAAGCATCACATTCCAGTACGTATTGGGCTCTCGCTACAATACCAGCTGAGCGACCGTCTCTCTTTGCTCTGCGGAGTTAACTACACCTACATGGAATCCGAGTTCAGCGAGAAGATATCCGCCAATCGCAGCTATACCCAGAAGCTCAGCTACCTGGGCGTGCCAGTGGGTCTGTCATGGAAGCTGTGGTCTTCAAAAAATTTCAACATCTATCTTGCTGGCGGCACGATGCTCGAGAAGTGTGTACGTGCCAGCCTGTCGGAAGGAAGCACCGATGCCCGCCCCTGGCAGTGGTCGCTCAACGCCGCTGCCGGTGCCGAATACAACATCAGCCGCCACTTTGGCGTCTATCTGGAGCCATCGCTGGGCTATTACTTCGACGACGGCACCTCTTTGCAGCATTACTACAAAGAGCATCAGCTGGCACCAGCTATCCAATTCGGATTAAGATTACATCTTAAATGATAAAAAATCGAAATTTCTTCCTCCATTACGAGGGAATTGCGTAATTTTGCAGGCAAAAATAGGCAATAAGAAAGATGAGTATCACTAAGATAGTAAGAAAAGTGTTTGAACCAAGACAGCGTGAGCTGGAGAAACACTTCAATGAAGGCAAGGCACTTCAGGAAGCTGTGCTGAGCCGTCTGATGACAGAAGCCAAGGATACTGAATACGGACGTAACCACGCCTTTGCATCAGTAAAAGGTTACGACGACTTTGTGAAAAACAGCCCTGTAAACACGTACGAAGAGCTGAAAGGCTCGATAGACCGTATGCGTCACGGCGAGACCGATGTGCTGTGGCCGGGTCGGGTGAAATGGTACGCCAAATCATCGGGCACCACCAACGACAAATCGAAGTTCATCCCTGTGAGTCAGGAAGGCCTGAAGCGTATGCACTATCGTGGCGGATTCGATGCGGTGGCCATGTATCTGCAAAACAATCCCAAGTCGCGGCTCTTCGATGGGCGCGCCCTGATTCTTGGTGGTAGTCATGCACCCAACTATAATCTGAAGGACTCACTGGTTGGCGACCTGAGCGCCATCCTCATCGAGAATATCAATCCGCTGGCCAATCTGGTTCGTGTGCCCAAGAAGCAGACAGCCCTACTCTCTGATTTCGAGATCAAGCGCGACCGCATAGCCCGTGAGGCCATGAACAAGAACGTGACCAATATCTCGGGCGTGCCCTCATGGATGCTCTCCGTGCTCACCCGTATGATGGAGATCACAGGCAAGACGCATCTCGAAGAGGTGTGGCCCAACATCGAGATGTTCTTCCACGGAGGCGTGGCATTCACCCCTTATCGCAAACAGTACGAACAGCTCATCACCTCGCCCAACATGCACTATATGGAGACCTATAATGCCAGCGAGGGATTCTTTGGCTTGCAGAACGATCCTACAGACAAGTCGATGCTGCTGATGCTCGACTACGATGTGTTCTACGAGTTCATTCCCATGGACGGAGGCGACCCCGTGCCCTTGTGGGGCGTAGAAACGGGCAAGAACTATGCGATGGTCATCTCGAATGCCTGCGGACTGTGGCGCTACGAGATTGGCGACACCATCCAGTTCACCTCTACCAATCCCTATAAGTTCATCATCTCCGGGCGCACCAAGCATTTTATCAACGCCTTTGGCGAGGAGCTGATTGTGGACAATGCCGAAAAGGGACTGGCCTACGCCTGCGAACAGACTGGCGCCGAGGTATCGGAATATACCGCTGCCCCCGTGTTTATGGACCAGAACGCCAAATGCCGTCACCAGTGGCTCATCGAGTTCAAGAAACGGCCACAGGATCTACAGCTGTTCAGCGACCTGCTCGACAAACACCTGCAGGAAATCAACAGCGACTATGAGGCCAAGCGCTACAAGGACATTACACTGCAGCACCTCGAGATCATCGAGGCACGCCCCAACCTCTTTAACGACTGGCTCAAGCTGAAAGGCAAGCTGGGTGGCCAGCACAAGGTGCCACGTCTGAGCAATTCGCGTGAACATATCGAACAACTATTGAAACTCAACGCATGAAGAAACTCCTCTATATCTGCTGTATAGCGCTGGCCATGGCGGGCTGTGCACGCATGGGACAGCCCGATGGCGGCTGGTACGATGACGATCCACCCAAGGTGATCGGTTGCACACCAGCTGATCAGGCTACCAACGTGACAGCCAAGAAGATAACCATCCTCTTCGATGAGTATATCAAGCTGACCGATGCCACCAACAAGGTCACCGTGTCGCCCCCACAACTTGAGGTGCCCGACATCAAGGCTACAGGCAAGAAGATTGTAGTAGAGCTGCAGGACTCGCTGATAGCCAACACCACCTATACCATCGACTTCAGCGATGCCATCAGCGACAACAATGAGAACAACCCCATGGGCAGCTATACCTATAGCTTCTCTACCGGCGAGCGTATCGACACTTTCGAGGTATCGGGCTACGTGCTCGATGCCAGCAATCTCGAGCCCATCAAAGGTATATCTGTGGGACTCTATAGCGATCTGGCCGATTCGGCCTTCCAGACCAAACCGATGCTACGCATATCGCGTACCGATGGTAGCGGCCACTTTGTGATCAAAGGCGTGGCACCAGGTACCTATCGTGCCTATGCGCTGCAGGATGCCGATGGCGACTTCCGCTTCTCACAGAAGAGCGAGATGATAGGCTTTAACAACCAGACATTCGAGCCGGGATCGAAACCTGATGTGCGCACCGATACCATCTGGCGCGACTCCCTGCATATCGATGGTCTCATCCAGGTGCCCTACACCCATTTCCTGCCCGACGACATCACCCTACTGGCTTTCACCCATGTGCAAACCGATAGGTTCCTGATCAAGACAGAGCGCGCCGAGCCCAATAAGTTCTCGATGTTTTTCACCTATGGGCATCCCGACCTGCCTGTTATCAAGGGACTGAACTTTGACAGCAACGAAGCCTTTCTGGTTGAGACCAACGAGAAACAGGACACCATCCATTACTGGCTGCGCGACACCACGCTCATCAACCAGGATACCCTCCGCATGCAGATCACCTATCAGATGTCGGATTCTACGGGCATGCTCGTCAGCCAGACCGACACCATCGAGGCACTTGCCAAGACACCTTACGAAAAACGACTGAAAGCGAAGGCAAAAGAGTGGGAACAATGGAAGAAAGATATCGAGAAGAAAAAGAAACGTGGCATCGATGTTGATACCATCTGGCACGAGAAACCCTTGGAGGTCAAGTTTGATGTACCCTCATCGATGGACCCCGACAAGCGGGTGCACGTAGAGATGCCAACCCCCTTGCTGCGCTGCGACACAGCTGCCATACACCTCTATTCCATGATTGACTCTGTGTGGTACGAATCAAGCTGTAGCATGGTACCTATCCCCAACCAGATGCGACAATACGAGCTGCTGGCCGACTGGCGTCCAGGTATCGAGTACAGTCTCGAGGTTGATTCTGCCGCCTTTGAGGATATATATGGCAAAGTATCAAAGGCATATAAACAAGGCATTAAGGTGAAGACCGAAGACGAATACGGCACGTTGAAACTCAACATCAGCGGTGTAGAGGATTCGGCCATGGTGGTTCAGTTGCTCAATGGTACTGACAAGGTGGTGAAACAAACCCGTGTAAAGAACCATGTGGCAGAGTTCCGTTTCGTCAAGCCTGAGAAGTACTACGTCAGCGCCTTTATCGATGAAAACGGCAATGGCATCTGGGATACTGGTAGCTATGCCGAGAACCGGCAGGCTGAAGCCGTGTACTACTATCCACGCGAGATAGAGTGTAAGGCCAAGTGGGATGTATCACAAAGCTGGAATGTCACCGCCACTCCCATCTACAAGCAGAAGCCTGCAAAGATTACCAAGCAGAAGCCAGATGCTGCAAAGAAACTTAAGAACCGTAATGTAGAACGAGCCCGCAAACTGGGTATAGAATACCTGAAGGATAAGGGCATAAATACAGACACTAAGAAATGAAAAAGATCATATTATCACTATGTATAGCTCTCACCATGAGCCTCTCTGCATATGCACAATGCGGCATTACAAACACTGCTTTCAAGAGCGGTGAGATGTTGGAGTACGACCTCTATTTCAACTGGCAGTTCATCTGGGTTAAGGTGGGCTCAGCCCAGATGGATACCAAGCTCAGCAAGTTTGAGGGCAAGGACGCCTGGAAGGCCTACCTCATCACGCGTGGCAACTCCAAGCTCGACAAGTATTTCACCATGCGCGACACGCTGCTCTCGTATTGCAATACCGACCTCGCACCCCTCTATTTCCGTAAAGGTGCAGAAGAAGGCAAGCGCTATTACGTAGATGAGATATGGTACAACTATCCAAGTGGCTACTGCCAGCTGAAGAAGCATCGCATCGATGCCGATGGCGAGCAGCACTGGAAAACCAGCACCTACCGAAGCTGTATCTATGATATGATGTCCATCTTCTTGCGTGCCCGCAATTTCGATGGTTCGAAACTCAAGAAAGGACAGGTGATCCCCATGCCCATCAGCGATGCCCGCAACCTGAGTAACTCATGGCTGGAATTCCGTGGACGTGAGAACTTCAAGATGAATGGTACTAAAGAGAAGTTCCGCTGCCTCGTCATGTCGTTCTACGAGCGCGAGGACGGCAAGAGCCACGAGCTCATCCGTTTCTACATCACCGACGACCAGAATCACATCCCCGTACGTCTCGACATGTTCCTGAACTTTGGAAGCGCCAAAGCCTACCTGAAGAACTATAAAGGCGTGCGCAGCCCCATGACCTCGAAACTCAAATAACCACTTGGTTATTACTGTTGACTGTCGAGATAATCGATAAAATCGCTAAACTGTTGGTGCCTTGGAGAGGTGCCAGCGATGGGAAGGGATACCTGCTCGGCACAATGGGTGGTAAAGGGCCCAAATGAGTAGATGGGCACATCGACTGACACTCCTTGAGCAGCGGCATAAGCCATAATCTTAGACAACACATAGCTCTCGCCACCACTGGTGAGGGCTATTGCATTAATATGACCACTACGCAGAGCATCAACGGTCTCGGCATAGTATTCCTCGCTCAAAGCAGCAGTGCGATAGCAATACACATAACTGATTGTTGCGCCTGTGCGGTCAAGAGCCTGCTGAAACTGAGTGATCGTTGCAGGAACAGGCATGCCACAGAACTTGGGCAACAGCACTGCGATACGCTTAGCAGACAACGAGGGCAGACACGCTAAAGCCTCAACAACACCCATCATGCTGGGCTTGGCATCGGACAAGGCTGCCGGCACGCCCAAAAGCTGACTGACAGCCTGCTGATCATTGCCAATTGCAACCACCTTACCTGCTAAGAGCGAACTGTCAAGACCTGCAGTTTGGAGGGCACGGACAGCCATGATGCTGGAACAGATAACATAGTCGTAAGACGCCAACTCACTGCATAGCGTCAAAAACATACTTTCTGGCGGCAACAAAACTGAGCTGATAAGCGGCATAAACATGGGGCGGAAGCCACACTGGGGGCGCTTATCAAAGGCCTCATGCAAGCGGGCATGATAGGACTCTGGTGCCGTAAAGAGAACATGCTTTACCATCGGGCTAACATCTGATGAGGTTTAAACACACAAATCACATAGACAAGGCTGACAAGCGCGATAGCCAACTCGATGAGATAGAGACCACGATAGTCGAGCCACTGGCCTAAACCGCCAGAGAGCATAGAGATGAGCGATGAGCTGAGGTGAACCACTACCACCTGCATAGTGAAATCGGTACCTTCACGCCCCTCGCGCACACAGTCCATCGCCGTGGTATAAACCACAATCGAGGCAAAGGCATGACAGGTCTTTACCAACAGCAGTCCACCAACCAACATGGGCAAGGTGGGCGAGATATAGGTGAGCCCCAAGAAGTAGAGCGGTGCCGTGACAATCAGAATGGACACCAATAAACGGGCACGATACATGCCGATACGACGGATGAACACGTGTGCCACCCAAACCATAGTAAACGAGGTGGCTGTGCCCACCATACCAAACCACACGCCTATCTCCTTCATGTTATACCCCAGATCGACCATGTATGGACGTACATTGGCTATGATACCGATGATACCCATGAAATAGAGAAGCAGGAACACCACATGGGGGATGATTTCCTTGCGTGAGAAAAACCACAAGAAGTCCATGAGTTTGGCCCGCTCCTTAGGCGAACGGGGCTCAATATAGATCTTCTTATTAAATTGCAAGGGCACAACCATGAACCAGGCAACCAGTCCCAACAGCGGGAACACCACCTTCCAGCCAAAATGATCGAGCATCACGATAAAGATGCCACTACCCAGGAACGCGCCAGCATAACGGCCCATGGACTGCATGCTGTTCACAGCACTATGATCGCCCTTACCAAAGGCACGTACTGCCAAGCCATCGGTCGCGATATCCTGCGTGGCGGAGGCGAACATAGAGATAAACACCAGCACAAAGATAAAATAGATATCTGCTGAGATATCTAAGAATCCGATACACATGATAGACAGCGCATAGACCGACTCCATGAGCAGGATGAAACGACGGTAGTTGGAAAGATTTGAACACTGACGGTCGACCATGGGCGCCCATAGGAACTTGGCAAGCCATGGGATATGCACCAGATGCAGCAAGCCAATAGTGGCCAGGCCGTAATTGGCCTGGCGCATACTGACTTGCATGGCTGTGGTGATAAACGTGGATGGAATGAACTGCGCTATGTACAGGCAGAAAAACGTGGCGAGATTCAATCGACGCACATTATCGACGTGAGTGGTTGTTGCCATGTAGTGATGGGGTTAGAAATTCAACTCAATTGTAGTTCCAAACATCAGTGGCTTACCAGCCTGAGCATAGTTGCCTGATGATGATTTGAAGCCGTAAGCCATATAGTTGGTATCAGTCAGGTTCTTGCCCCAGAACTCCCAGGTAACAATACCCTTGGTAAGGGCAACCTTGGCGTTGAGGGTGGTATAGAAATTCTGACTCACCAGATTATCCTCTGCCCAGTAGATGCGGCCCAGGCCACGAAGACCAACATTGAACATGACACGATCCAGCCAGCCTGTGGGGTTGATGGTGTAGTTGGCATCAACACTCAGTGTGTGATTGGGCACCATGGGTAAACGGTTGTTGGTATAGTTCACCTTTTCACTCTTCACATAAGAGAGGAAGCGGGCGTAGGTATAGCCATAGTTGGCTGTGAGCTGCAAACCTTTAAGAGGACGTGCTACGATGTTCAGTTCAGCGCCCCTGCTATCAGTATGGCCTGCATTAGTGGTGATATTGCCCACACCTTGAATCGTAGAGGTGATCTGCATGTGGCGCCAGTCGATATAGAAGAGATCGGCACTCACTGTGAGCAGATTGTTCAGCAGATTGATGCTGGCGCCCACCTCGTAGTTCCAGCTGTACTCTGGGTTGTATGAACGCTCATCTCTTGTAGAGAACGATTTGTTGAAACCACCAGGCTTGTAGCCGCGTGTCACAGACACATAGTAGAGATTGTCCTCTGTGGTACGATACTGCAAGGTGAACTTAGGTGTTACCTGGGTAAAGTCCTTGGTGCTCTCGAAAGAGTCACCTGTTGCCGATGGTGCCTGGCTGAGGTCAACCAGTTGAAATTCATTGCCTGACAATGGAGTAGCTGTTACCTTCAGGTTGTCATACTTGGTCTTGGCGTGCTCGTAGTCGAAACGGATACCTGCAGTAGCAGAGAGGCCACGCCAGATGTTGTAGGTGCTCTGATGATACAGGGCCAGCGAACTGGTAGGCACACAATAGTCGGTGTGACTGAGTGAATAGGCTGATGGTGAATAATTATCAACGGTACGATTCACATGCTCCATCATACCAAAGACGCCAACCACCCACTGGTAACGGCTATCATTATTTGATTTGAGCGTAAACTCCTGCGACAGCATGTTCTGGTGGCGCGCATTCTCGACAAACGACTTGTCGACAGCCGTAAAGTCCTGGTCGATAGCCTGCTTGGACTCGATATACTGGAACGAGGTCTGGCTGTTAAAGCTGACGACAGGACCCGTGTAGGTAATGCCCAGTCCACTGGTGCTCACCAGTCGACGGAACGAACTGAAGCGATTGTAATTGATATCTTTTAATGTGTTGGTTTCAACGTCTACTGGCGCATAGGGATAGCCTCCCTGATCGCTATAGGCAAAGTTGCTGGTCAAACGGAGCAACCAGTTATCAGATGGTTTGTAATAAAGACCGATACGCTCCTCGGTCTCGTTCATCTTGTCAACCCGCTTGTTGAGATAGCTGTTGCGGAAGGCACCATCGTTATGATGATAGAGGGCACCAAAGGTGAAGCCAAACTGATCCGACAGTTTGGTATAATTAGAGATCTGGGCACGCTGGTCGTTATAGCGGCCATAACCCAGGCGTACACGTGTGTTCTGATATTCCAGGGGATTGCGGGTGCTGATATTGATGATGCCACCAATAGCGTTACGCCCGTAGAGTGTGCCCTGAGGGCCACGCAGCACCTCGACCGAGGCGATATCGCCCAGATCGGTATCAAACGATAGTGGCTCATAGAAAGGCATGCCATCTACGTAGAAGCCAATACCGGTACCATCCGACTTGTTGCCCACACCTCTCACAAACACAGGACAACTGGCTCTCGAGCCATAGTCGGGCATGTAAAAGTTGGGGATTACAGCTGTCAGCTCCTTGATGCTGTTAATCTGCTGATTACTGATTTGACGGGCCGATAAGGCAGAACGCGATGCGGGCACCAGTTCGTACTTGTTGGTCTTGAATGCGCTTACTACCACCTCGTCGAGTGCATACGAACGGGCTGTGGTTGAATCGGCAGTAACACCTTCGGGTACTTCTACTGCCAACATGGTTGTTAATAATACTCCTAAAAACATTTCTAATATCTATTATAGTTAACAATTACTTCTTTGCTTAAACCATGCTGTAACGAACTGCACGTTCTCGAGCGGGGTATCTTTGTGTAGGCCGTGACCTAAATTAAAAATCCAGTTCGGATGCTCACGGAAGAACTGCAGGTACTTCTCCAGCTGCTGTTCAATCACTGGTTGCGGTGCAAACAACACACGTGGCTCCAGATTGCCTTGAAGGCCTAATGCTGGATCAACCAACTTGCGGGCAGTGGTCAATGGGGTCTGCCAGTCGATACTTACAAAGTCGCAATCCTGCTTGCTGAGCATCTGGATGCCAGCCCCAAACCCCTTGGGGAAGAAGATGACAGGCAGGCCATGCTGTCGGGCAGCAGCCGTGATCCTGCGCACAAAGGGTAACACCATCTCTGCATAGAGTTCTGCTGATATCACACCAGCAAACGACTCGAATATCTGGAAGGCCGCTATGCCATGAGCTGCCTGCAGATGTACGTAGTGTTCAGAAGCGCTGGTAAGGGCTTCGAGCAGTTGGAGCGCCTCCTCACGATGGCTATAGAGATAGCGTACCACCTCGGCAAACTGCAAGGTCTTGTCGCGCCCACCCAGCATATAACACAGACAGGTAAGCGGTCCGCCACAGAAGCCTATAACGGGTGTGTCGCCCGTCTTCTGGCGCGCTATCTCATCGAGTGTATCAGCCACATGGGTGAGATGCGTAGGATCGAAGCGCAGTCCTGCAGCAGGATGCGCTACAGTCAATAGCGGGTTGGGGAAGGCAGGGCCCTCATTGGTCCATTCCACCTTGACGCCCAGTGCCTCTGGAATCACCAGGATATCACTGAACAAGATGGCTGCGTCCATGCCCATATCATCGATAGGCATCAGCGTTACCTCAGCAGCCAATGGGGCATGGGCCATGATAGAACGGAAAGGATGTGTTTGGGTAAGGTTACGATAACGGGGCAATACGCGACCAGCCTGTCGCATCATCCATACTGGAGGGCGACAGGCTGGTTGGTGATTGATAACCGCTAAAAATGGATTGCTATACATATTTTTATCGTCTTCTGTGTTCGACATCATCAATTTTGCGGGTGCAAAGGTACAACAGTTCTGATAATTAAGCAATCCCTATAAATATGGATTTTATGGTTATTTACTTGTTTTTTGCCTCAAAAACGGCAATTTTCTTCAAATAATAGGTTCGCAAGTCCTTCCAACTGTAGTAAGGCCACTGGTTGGTGGCGATGGGCAGATGGGCTTCGCGCTCGTTGAGCAGTGCTTTCACCAGGATATCGCCCGCCTTACCCTTCTTAGGACGATAGAAGATAAGTTGGATATTGCAGCCCATAGGGAAGATGCGATAGTTGCGCCAGTACTTGTCGAGCTCATCGAGATTGCTGATAACCATGCCACAGTTATCGAGTTCCAACAAACAAGCCAGTGGCATCACACAAACCTCATGACCAAAACGCAGCGTGGCCTGTGTCTGGCTCACCGTATCAGCTGTAGCGATGATGTTTTTCAGCAGGTTGAGCTGACTGAAAGGCATGACGCTGCCAGATACGGGCGATGCACCATAGTCAAGATACCAACCGATGTTGTTGAGTCGCCACAGGTCGTACACCTCCTCATCGGTAAACAGCGAGAAGAGTTCAAGATCGGTATCGTGACTCTGCATGTTGCAGGCCACATGGAACAACTGGCGCATCAACGAGCTCGCACTCACATAGTTATATACATACTGCTCATCATTGAAGAGCCTTTTCATCAGGCGCTCAGGATGGGTAAAGCGATAAGTATATTCGCGCTCCTCTTTTCCACCTTTCTTGCTCATCCTGTCCACCAGGCCGTCCCATGGCTGGTTGAGATAATACTGCAAACTCTCACTCACATCATTATGTATCTGCGCCGTGGGGTTGGCGGCTGCCAGCTCCTCGCACTCGGCAATCATCGACAGGATACAGCGGTTCACCACAGTGCTACGGGCATCTATCTTCAGCTGTCTGGCCTTAAAGATCTCCGGAAAATTCTTTACCATACGCTGGCCTATACCATGATGCTGGCGTTCGCCAACGGTGGTCAGATCGCCCAAGCGCTTATCTGCTGTAGCATAGATGGCCTCGATGGTAGCAAGTGTCTTTTCGCCTAACGGTGTGAGCTTTCCTTGCGCCTTGGCGGCTTTCAGAGTAGCGATAGGCTTCGAATAGTTTCCATCGCTGATGAGCCAGCGCGAACCATGACGGCCATAGTGGCTCATGTAATAGGGTTCATAGTTCTTGGGACTGGGCGTCAGCGGTTTATCAGCAAGCTGACGGTCGTAATCCAGATAGTTACTGCCAGCCAGGAAGCGATTGGCAGCAATCTCTGCTCTAGCCGAAGTCTCGAAAACAGGCGCATTCTGAGCCTGAGCTACCATCGCACATCCGATGGCAAAAAATAATAGCTTTCGTTTCATATTTTTACTTGTTTTTGATATGTTTTTACAAAATTCGTTGGCCAGGGTTCAAATTCCAATTCCAACTGCACCCAGCGTTGCTGGTCATGAGAGTTGTCTTTCTGGTTTGACACACCTAAGCCAATGAGACGGATGGGGTGCAAACTGAAATCTACCTGATGCATGAGCTGCTTTGCCAAGGGGAGGATGGCCTCCTTTGTGTTAAGAATGTTATCGACGGTGATGCTACGAGTGATCTGCTGAAAGTCCTTAAACTTAACTTTTAGCGTTAGTGTGCGACCTTCAAAATCATTCTTCTCAATACGACGCACCAGCTCCATGACGGTATGATAGAGATGGATGGTAACATCAGCATTCTGGTTGATATCTTTCTCGAAAGTGTGCTCGCAACTCACCGATTTACGCTCCCACTCAGAAATAACAGGCCGCTCGTCGATACCTCGCGCGAAATCGTAGAACACCTGCCCCATCTTACCAAACGCCTGTTGCAGTCTAGTGAGCGAGGCCTGGCGCAAATCAGCACCTGTAAAGATGCCCATCATGTGCATCTTCTCAGCAGTCTTATGTCCCACACCCCATATCTTCTCCACTCTGAGTTGGGCTATAAAGTCGAGTGCCTTATCCGGATGTACAATGGTGAGCCCATCGGGTTTGCGCCAGTCAGAAGCAATCTTTGCCAGGAACTTGCAATAGCTCACCCCAGCCGATGCCGTTAGCCCAGTAGTATCTTTAATGCGCTGTTTGATCTCCCGAGCGATATCTACCCCCAGATCAATACCCTGCTTGTTTTCCGTCACATCGAGAAAAGCCTCATCCAGCGAGATGGGCTCTATCAGGTCGGTATAGTCATGAAAGATGGCATGCAGCTGGCTCGAAACTTCCTTGTAGCGCTGAAAGCGTGGTGGCACGATGACGAGTTGTGGACACAAGCGCTTGGCCACTTGGATAGACTGAGCCGAATGGACACCAAATCGCCTGGCCTCATAGCTGGCAGTCGACACCACGCCACGTTCAGCATCGTGCCCCACAGCTATAGGCTTGCCCTTCAGTTCTGGATCATCATGCTGCTCCACAGCCGCAAAGAACTGGTCCATATCCACATGGATAATCTTTTTCATCTGTGCAAAGGTACGGAAATAAAATAAAAAATTTGGTTTTTCAACGACTTATTTGTACCTTTGCAGCCAAATATTATTAAATAGGTTCGTATGATACAATCGATGACAGGCTATGGCAAAGCCGTAGTAGCATTTAAGGAAAAGAAAATTCACGTAGAAATCAAGTCGCTGAACTCTAAGCAGTTAGACTTGAACACACGTATTGCTCCACTCTATCGCGAGAAAGAGATGGAGATGCGCCAGATGGTAGCAGAGGCTCTGATTCGCGGAAAGGTGGATATGAGCGTGTGGATAGAAAAAGACACCACTGCTGATGCCACACCCATCAATGCTCAGCTGGTAGAGAACTACTATCAGCAGATTAAATCAATATCAGATAAAACAGGTATCCCTGCCCCTGAGGACTGGTTTGTTACTCTGCTCCGCATGCCGGATGTAATGACCAAGAGCGAGGTAGAGGAACTGGAAGACGAAGAGTGGGCAGTAGTGAAAGGCGGTGTGGCCGAAGCCCTGAAGAACCTGGTTGACTTCCGTACCCAGGAAGGTGCTGCCCTGCAGAAGAAGTTTACAGAGAAGATTGACAATATAGCCAAGCTGATGGGCGAGATTGAACCATTCGAGAAGAGCCGTGTAGAGAAGATCAAGGCTCGCATCATCGACGGCCTGCAGCAGATTCCATCAGCCGAATACGACAAGAACCGTTTGGAGCAGGAGCTGATCTATTACATCGAGAAGCTGGACATCAGCGAGGAGAAACAGCGTCTGGCCAACCACCTGAAGTACTTCCGTGACACCATGAACGAACCTGCTGGTCAGGGTAAGAAGTTAGGCTTCATCGCTCAGGAGATGGGACGCGAGATCAACACCACCGGTTCGAAGAGTAATCAGGCTGAGATGCAAAACATCGTAGTGAAGATGAAGGACGAGCTGGAGCAGATTAAAGAACAGGTTCTTAACGCGCTGTAAACCCATGACTAAAGGAAAATTAATCATTATATCGGCTCCCAGCGGAACTGGCAAGTCGACGATTATCTCATGGTTGATGAGAGAGCATCAAGAACTGAATCTGGCCTACTCTATTTCATGCACATCGCGTGCACCTCGCGGCACAGAGCAGAATGGCGTGGACTATTTCTTCCTGACACCTGAGGAGTTCCGTCAGCGTATAGACAACGATGAGTTCCTGGAATATGAGGAGGTTTATACCGACCGTTTCTACGGCACCCTGAAGTCGCAGGTTGAAAACCAGTTGGAAGCTGGACAGAACGTGGTTTTCGATGTTGATGTGAAAGGCGGCGTAAATATCAAGAAGTTTTATGGCGACAAGGCCCTGAGCCTGTTTATCCAGCCACCATCCATCAATGAGCTGCGCAAGCGCTTGGAAGGTCGCGCTACCGATGCACCAGAGGTGATTGACCAGCGCATCGCCCGTGCAGAGTTCGAACTCTCGTTTGCTGATAAGTTCGACAAGATTGTCATCAACGACAAGCTGGAATATGCCGAAGCTGATGCATTAGAAGTTATCAAAACATTTTTGGATATCAAATGATCAAAACAGGGATTTTTGGCGGATCGTTTAATCCCATACATAACGGTCACATCTCGTTGGCCCGACAGCTCCGTGAGAAAGCCGGACTCGACGAGGTGTGGCTGATGGTCTCGCCACAAAATCCCCTGAAAGCTACAACCGACTTATTGGACGATAAGATTCGGATGACCATGGCCCGACTGGCAGTAGAAGGTCTGGAAGGCATTGTGGCCAGCGACTATGAGCTGCTGCTGCCCAAGCCATCCTACACCTGGAACACACTGGAGGCCCTGAGGCGCGACTATCCCGACCGCGAGTTCGTGCTGATGATTGGTGGCGACAACTGGGCGCTCTTTGATAAGTGGTATCATGCCAACGACATCCGTCAGAACTATCAGATGATCGTTTATCCACGTCGTGGTTACGAAGGCGGTATCGAAGGGCTGGATCTCATCGACATCTCGAGCACAGAAATACGCCAACGCATCCAGGCAGGACAGGATATCAGCCAACTGGTACCCAAGGTTGTAGCAGAATATATAAAGAACCACCAACTCTATGCAACATAGAATCCAGATAAATCCCCTGAGATGGCTGGGCCATCTGTTTACGCCCATCCAGAAAAACAGCGCATTCTTCGTCTTTATGTTTGCGCTGGGACTCATTTGTACACATCTTGAACTGATGCCTGTCTTCCTGATAGGCAGAGGCGCCAAGCCCTACGAACTGGCTGTGCCTGAGTTATTCTTTGACATCTATGTGGTTTGTCTCATCCTGACACTGATACCACAAAAGATCCGTTTCTGGCTGAGAGGCTTACTCTATATCGTGCTTTACACCACAGCACTCGTCGACATGTACTGCTATGTACGCTTTGAGTCGACACTCACACCCACCATGCTGATGCTGGCCAACGAAACCACCAGTCAGGAAGCCAGCGAGTTTGTGAGAGGCTACCTGAGCTGGGACATCGTCACATCAAAGATGGGCTGGATATGGCTTCTGATACTGGTGCATGGCTTGTGGACCCTCGTTCGCAAGCTGTATGGCAAGATGGGCAACAGACTGATCCTGCCTAAGATGAACCCCGTTATCATTGATGGCGCCAAGGCGATGGTTGGCATAGCAGTAGGCTGGTGTCTCTTCTCATCTGTACAAGCATCATGGTCAAACAAAGAAGCGATGTACAGGATGTTCTCGCACAACACCGTTGGACAGGTGGAGCACGAGCTGACACGTAAGGACAATGCCAAATTCTATGTCCCCATCTACCGTCTGGTGTTCAGCATCTTTGCCAACAAGCTGGCCGGCCACCAGATTGTACAACTCGAGGCAGCCAGCCAGAAGGTACAGGTTGACAGCTGTTCGTACCGTGTGCCCAATATCGTACTGATTATTGGCGAGAGCTACAACAAGCACCACTCACAGCTATATGGCTACAACATGCCCACCACCCCACGTCAGATGGCGATGGCTCAGGATGGCAGCCTGGTACCTTTTACCGATGTGGTGGCACCTTGGAACCTCACCAGTTTCGTGTTCAAGAATATCCTGTCGGTCCAGGCCATTGGCGAGCAAGAGGAATGGTGCGACAAGCCACTCTTTCCAGAGGTGTTCCGTAAGGCAGGCTATCACGTTACATTTATCACCAACCAGTTCCAGTCGAAAGCTGATGAAGCTGTCTATGACTTCAGCGGCGGCTTCTTCCTGAACAATCCTGAACTGAGCAAGAAACTCTTTGATACACGCAACACCCAGCTTTACCCCTATGACGAAGGGGTGCTACAGGAGTACGACCGCCTGAAGAAGGAGAATACAGCCCATAACCTGGTGATCCTGCATCTGATGGGATCGCACCTGATGTATAAGTCGCGCTACCCTCAGAAAACCCATAAGTTCCTGAGAGACAACATGTACGACCGCCCAGAGCTGACTAAGAAGCAACGCATGATTCTGGCCGACTATGATAACTCCGTGCGCTATAACGACTCTATCGTATGGGCTGTCACCCAACGCTTTGCTGATAAGGATGCCGTGGTTGTCTATCTGTCGGATCATGGCGAAGAGATCTTTGACGGCGAGCCATACATCTATGGCAGAATGCATGGTGCCAACATTGATTACCGACTGGCTCGTAACGAGATGGAGATTCCGTTCTGGATATGGGGATCGCCTAAATACCGTGAGAACCATCCATACGGATGGGCAGCTATACAGCAGGCAAAGAACCGGCCCATGATGACAGATATCCTGCCACACTTACTGATGTACCTTGGCGGTATAGCCACACCGCTCTATCAAGAGAAATACAACATCGTGAGTCCGGCTTATGACACGAAACGTCCACGCATCCTCAAGGGTGTGACCGACTATAACCAGTTAAAGAAGAAATGAAAGAGCTGCTATCAAGAAAAGAGTGTTCTGCCATGCGTGGTATCGCCATCCTGGCTATCATGCTGCACAACTATTGCCACTGGCTCAGGGGAATCGTGAGAGAGAACGAATACACCTGGCAACAGTTCAAGTTCGATGAGTTGTGGCGCCTCACTCTGCATCCCGACGAACAGCTGCCCATGCACTTGGTATCCTTCTTTGGCCACTATGGTGTGCCTGTATTCCTGTTTCTGAGCGGCTACGGACTGGTAAAGAAGTATGAGCAAGGCAATCTGCCTGAGATAGGCTTGTGGCGATTTGTACGCTACAACTATCTGAAGCTGTTCCGCATATTTATCGTAGGCTTTGTGGCCTTTATCCTGCTCGACACCATCACCCCGGGCATGCACCGCTATACCCTGACGGCTGTGGCAGGCATGCTGGGCATGTTTGCCAACCTGATGGCGGATCCCTCGCATGTGGTATGGCCCGGTCCTTACTGGTACTTCAGCATCACCCTGCAGCTCTACATCCTCTATCGCCTGCTCTTCTACCGTTGGCGTCATTGGGGATTGATCGTGGCTGCCATCGTGATATGCTGGATTGCTCAGCTCTCGTGCGAGAACGATGCCGTACTGCTGGAGCGCCTGCGTTATAACTTTGTGGGAGGCATGCTACCATTCGGCATGGGGTTACTACTGGCCCGATTCGAGTCACAGCTGGTAAAAGACTGGGCTGTCACAAGAAGCCATTCGCTCATGTGTGCCTGGGGAGTGAACCTCGTCATAGCCATCACCTTCTGTTTTATGTTCAGCTCAAGTTTCGATCGTTGGCTATGGGTGCCAGTCCTCATCGTATGGGGCACGATACCTATGGTGAAGCTGATGCCGGAGCGCGTTCTCAGCACCTTTGTTTGGCTGGGCGGCATCTCATCGGCCATCTTTGTGGCCCATCCGCTGGTTCGAAAGATCTTTGTACGCCCCTATATCTATGATGATATGTATGCAGGGTTGCTGCTCTACGTGGTAGCAACGCTGTTCCTCTCATGGTTATTCAAGAAGATTATTGACCAACTGCCAAGTCCCAAACTGTGAAGATAAAGGATATAGAACTGGCCAACATTAGCCGTTATCGTGCAGAACTGATGGGAGCAGCCATGCTGTTCATCATCCTGTTTCACGTACCACAGGCCCGCTATGATGCGTTCTTTGGTCTGAGGCGATGCGGCAATGTAGGAGTCGACATGTTTCTCTTCCTGAGTGGCATCGGACTGTGGTTCTCATGGGTGAAGAAACCACAGATATGGCCGTTCTACAAGCGCCGCCTGCTACGCATCTATCCTGCCTGGCTGGTGATGGCCTCGCTCTATTATCTGCCCCGTTTCAACTGGCGGAGCGGCAGCTATATCGACCTGATAGGCGATATTACCATCAACTGGGACTTCTGGATACGCGATGAGCTCACCTTCTGGTATATCCCAGCCATCATGATGCTCTATCTGTGGGCACCACCTTACATGCGTTTGATTCAGCGTCATCCTATCTACCGTTGGATGCCTGTGCTGATGATACTGTGGTGTATCTGGGTGCAGTGGATAGCGCCTTTGCATCAGGCAGTAGGACATATCGAGATATTCTGGAGTCGCGTGCCCATCTTCTTCATCGGCATCAACTGTGGCGAGATGGTTCGCAAAGAAACGAAGATAGACGGGGCCGGCATCTGGATGATTGTCTTCATCTTCCTGGCCACGTTCAGCTCGTGTGTGTATCTGGAGCAGATCTCACACGGACGATTCCCCTTGTTTGTAGAGCGCATGATATACATTCCGTTCACCATCACCCTGATCCTGATGCTGAACCGCGTGTTCCGTCGCACACCACGATGGTTCAACAGCTTCTGCGCCTTCTTTGGCGCACTGAGTCTCGAGGCCTATCTGATACACGACCACTTTGTGATGGCCTATCTCATCCCCCACCATCTGGGCTACTGGCCTACCGCCCTGCTCACCATTGTGATAACCATCCCACTGGCCTGGGTGCTGCAGAAGATACTGAAACACATCGTTAGGGTATGAAACAGGTATATGCATTCGATTTCGACGGAACGCTGACCACCAAAGACACACTGATAGCGTTTATCCGTTTTGCCAAGGGCACCATGGCCTTTGGATGCGGCTTCGCCCGATACGCCCATCTGCTGGTACTGATGAAATTAGGGCTCTATCCTAACTGGAAAGCCAAGCAGCAGGTGTTTGCCCACTTCTTCAAGGGCATGGCACTGAGCGATTTTAACGCCCTCTGCACAGCCTTCGCAGCCTCATCACAACAGTTGCTCCGTCCTGATGGGATCAAGGCCGTACAACAGGCACAGGACAAAGGCTCGGAGGTGCTGATAGTCAGTGCCTCGATTGATAACTGGGTGCAACCCTTCTTTCCCAAGGTAAAAGTGCTGGGCACGCAGATAGAAGTTAAGGACAGCATGCTAACAGGACGCTTCCTAACCAGGAACTGCTACGGACAGGAGAAGGTGAACCGCATCCTGGCGCTCTATCCCAACCGCCAGGATTATTACCTCACAGCCTTTGGCGACAGCCGGGGCGATAAAGAAATGCTGGCATGGGCCGACGAATCGTATTTTAAACCATTCAGACAATGAGAAATCCACTAAAGATATTCAAGATTAAGCCCGAGGAGCGCTGGCAATCGGCCATAGCGCTCATGGTGATCATTGCCCTCAATGCGATGTTTATCTTCCGCATGCATGAGCTGTTCATGCAACCGGGGTTTGGCCCTTACTGGAAGGCTTTCGAACACGAGTTGCATCTATCGGGCTACGACCCGCTGACGTATCTGGGTGTAACCAACTGGGATGTGGTGTACCAGGTGTACCGCCATCCGTTGCTGTCGTTTATGATATGGCCGCTGTGGCTCATTAACGAGGGCCTCACCTGGCTGTTGGGCGTTAACTGCGTGCAGTATCTGGTGGCAGCACTGCTGATAGGCTGCACCTATTACTCGTATATCTTCCTGTATCGCATTCTGCGCGAGGTGATCGAGTTAACACAAAAGGACGCTACCTTGCTCACCGCCTATTTCTTCTCGATGGCTTATATCCTGATGGCAGCCATCGTGCCCGACCACTTTACCATATCCATGTTCCTGCTGCTCATCACCCTATACATCTCAGGTGTGTGCATCAAGAAGCGCCGTGAGTTCAAGTGGTGGCAATCAGCCATCCTGTTCTACATCACAGCAGGTGTTACGCTGAGCAATGGCATAAAGGTGTTTCTATCAGGATTCTTTGTTAATCTGCGCGGCTTCTTCCGTCCCAAATACCTGTTGCTGGCTGTTATCCTGCCGGCAGCGCTGCTATGGGGAACAGCCCAATGGGAGTATCGCACTTATATACTACCCAAGGAGAAGGCTCGCGCTGAGCAGAAAGCCCACAAGGCCGAACAGCAAAAGGCCCGCGTGGCCCAGATGACGCCAGAACAGAAAGCACAGTACGAAGCCAGGAAAGCCCGTCGCGAGATAGTATTGCAGCGCCAGGCAGCAAAGTCGGGTAAGCCCATGGAGAACTATGGCTTCCTGAAGTGGACAGACATCTCGACCTCGCGCTGGCAATCCACCTACGAGAACCTGTTTGGCGAGTCGCTACAGTTCCATCAGGATTATTTCCTGGAGGATGTGCTGGTGCATCGTCCTGTGTTTGTAAGATACAACTGGACATTCAGCTATATCATCGAAGCACTGATACTGCTGCTCTTTGTAACAGGCGTGTGGATGGGCCGCAAAAGCCGTTTCCTATGGCTCTGCCTGTCGGGGTTTGCCTTCGACATGCTGATACACATCGGATTAGGTTTCGGCCTCAACGAGATATATATCATGACGCCACACTGGGCATTTGTGCTGCCTATCGCCACAGCCTATCTGTTTAAAGCCGTTCAAACACGCTGGCTGAGATGGATAGTGGCTGCTATGACGTTATACCTATTTATTTATAACGGCTATCTGCTAACCGCCTTCCTGCTATCGCCCATCAAAGCAGTCCTATAACAGGAAAAAAGCATGCCTCACATCAGGCATGCTTTTCTGTTCCTAACCACTTACGGATGCGTCGCGAGAATGCTTTCGATATATGACTGAACTGACCATAGCGGATATTAAGCCAGAGTTCCTCTAACGAATAGCTGATTTTGGTAAAAGGATGGCGCCAGGCAAGAATCTTGTAGAGTCGCTCCTTATAACCCACATTCTCAATCACATATTTGGGATGTTTTAGCGGAAAATCCAATTCATAGCGCTTCATGGTAAAGATCTTCAGGAAGCGCTTGGGGGTGGTCTTGGCCGATGCCGTAAAATGGGTGGAGTCAGCCATCAGACCTAAATTATTAATCTGGTTCTTTGAGGGGAGGATAGCCAACCCCGAATTGAACAGCATAGAGGCCCAGAAAATACTCTCGTAGTACGCCTTGCCTGTTGCACGATGGTTACGGAACATCTTGATCATGTCCTTTCTGTATTTGCGCTGCTCAGCCAAAGCCTTCAGCTGGCCCATGTTATACGCATCGTCAAGGAATGAATACTGGCCGTCCCACTGATCTATAACCCGTCGCCACGAAGCCCAGCCCCAGATGCCGAACGTTGATGTAAAGAAGTAGTCGTATGGGCAATCCTTGGTCACCTCATCGATGTTAAAGCCCGAGATCATGCTGATACGCTCATCGTGCTCATACTTGTCAAGCATTTCCTTGCAGAACGGAAAGAATGACTGTGAGGGCACATCATCGTCCTCCAGCACCATACACTTATCAACGATCGAGAAAGCCCATTTCTGCGAGATATATTCCGACGGATCGCAGCCATAGTTCTTCTCCTGGTACATGCGATGCACCTCACACGCCCAATCAATGTTCTCATCGCTTACAATCGCTCTGCAGGCCTCTATGCCAGCCATATCGCGCTCGCCACGGGGACCGTCCTGATAGAGGAACAGCTTTGAGGGCCGCGCCTCCTTGACCGCCTCGAAAACCTGGCGGAAAGTGTCTGCACGGTTAAAGAACAACAGCAGGACAGCGATATCTGTCTTAGCGGGGTGCCGCTGTGAAGGGTTGGTATTCATCTTGACTTCAGCCATTTTTTATAACCATGAATAAGATAATATGCAAGTCGCGGTGGGAGCAAGAAGGCGATACGATCCATCAGAGGAATAGCGCTGGAAAGCTGCTTGCGCAGAGGACGGTAATAGTCATTAAGCACGCGGAACTGCCTGTTGTCGATAAACTTCTCATACACCTTTATCTGGTGATGCAGAAAGGCAGAAGCATACTTCTCCCATTGTGGTTCAAGCGTTTTACGTAGTTCGCTGTCATAGATCCGAATCCAGTCAACCGTTTCTCTGCGCAGATTAGGCACATCGTCGTAATGCAGATAGGCTGCTTCTGGTATAAAATACACCTTAGGCTGCTTCATCAGGCATTTGATCTGCATCAGCGAGTCCTCGCGCTCCACAATCTCGCGTGGCGCATCCAGACACCCGTCAAGCAGCTCCCTGCGGAAGATAATGCCCCACAGCACACAGAACTTGCTACGCAGGCCCAGCAAGTCGCGAATCAAGCGTTCTGGTTCTACCCAGCCACGCAAACCTGAATCGCTACGATGGCCATATTGGTTATCGTGCGTACCAATCACCTCATCAGCACCACACGCAACAATCGTATCATACATCAGCTGGAGTGCACCTGGGGTAAGAAAGTCGTCAGCATCAGCAAACATGACAAACTGCCCTTCAGAATGCTCGTAACCATAGCGACGCGCAGCAGTCACGCCGGCGTTGGGAGTATGGTACACCTTCAGGCGCTGTTCGTCCTCTGCCCACTTGTCACATACCTTGCCAGACCCATCGGTACTCCCATCATCAACGGCTATCACCTCGAACGAGTCGAAGTGCTGGGAGAACAAACTCTCAAAGCACTTGTCGATGTAGTCCACCTTGTTATATACTGGTATGATGATAGAAATCTTCATGCTCATTTCTTTTTAAATAAAAACTGTAGGCACTCTTGCAGAATAACCACATTCATCAGGCGCATCACGCCATAATAGAGTGCTGCTGCCATCACAATCCGTGCTGCCAATAGCAGATACAGGTTGCTGATAGCTGCAGTCGCAAAATAAGTAGCCGCCATCACCAAGGCGCCACTGCCCAAGAATGGCACGATGTCTTTGACCACATCCATCAGCTTGACACCTATGATACGCTTGCCCCAAGGCATCCATGCCAGGAGCCACACGATATTAAAAACGGTATAGGCCATCACCATGATGATGATACCTTGACGATAGAATAACAAGATGATACACAACTGCAACACGATCTGCCCGATGTTGAGCCACATATTCACATCGCTGCGCCCATGACTGATAACCAGATTCTGGTAGAGCGTGTAGATAGGCATAAAGGCACCACTGATGCACAGTATCTGCAACAGCGGTACACACGCTATCCACGCCTGGCCAATGGTGCAGAGTATAAACTCACGGGCCACCAGAGCCAGTCCGAACAAGGCTGGAAAAGAGAGGAAGGCCGTGAACCGGAGCATCTTCCGGAACACCTGCTGCTCGCGTTCCTTCTCATCGCGCACACTCACCAATACTGGCTGCGCCACCTGGGCTATCATGCCCCCTACGGTCTGAAAAGCCATCGCGTCCCACTTATAGGCCTGGAAGAAATTACCCACCACGCGTGCATCTCTGAACAGTCGACCAAAGACAGCCGTCAACATATTCTGGTTAACGGTATTCACAATCATCGTCACCAGTATCTTCATTGAGAACGAAAAGGTTTGGCGGATATAATCGAAAGTAAAGCTGAGCGATGGCTTCCACTTGACATAATAGAATCGCCCCAGAATAAGTACTGCCGAATTAACCACCTGCTGCCAAGCCAAGCTCCAGTAGGCCATCCCGTTGAGCGCCAGCACAATGGCTGTAGAACCGGATATCACCAGCGCCGTCAGGTTAATGATGGTGATCTCACGATTCATCATGTTCTTCACCATATACGCATGGGTAGAGATACCAAACGAGGAGATGAAGAACGAGAGGAACAGGAATCGTGACAGCTCAGTGAGGCGTGGCTGATGGAAGAACCAGGCAATGAGTGGCGCGGAAACAAACAGGGTGGCATAAAGCAAACCGCCCATCAGGATGTTAAACCAGAACACACTGTTGTACTGCCGGGCGGTGGGGTGCTTCTCGTTGATCAGTGCCGTGGAGAATCCACTCGACTGCAGATTACCGGCTATGGCGGAAAAGATGGCCAGCATACCTATCAAGCCGGTATCATGAGGGGTGAGATGGCGCAAGATGATGATACCAATGAGCAGATTCAGCACCTGCATGGTACCATTATTGATGGCCCCCCACATCAATCCTTTGGCTGTCTTCTCCTTTAAATTCTCCATATCTGCCTGCAAAAATACGACTTTTTATTTGATGTTCCAAAAGAAAATCTGTAAATTTGCAGGCAAAATGAAACAACGAATGTTATGGTAGAGATTACGCCAGAATTAAAACCACGGTGGAATGATATTATTCATGATGTGCTCCGTGAATTCATCAGTATCTGCAAGGATCATCACTTAGTTTATTTTTGCTGTGGCGGAACCGCCATTGGAGCCATTCGCCATCAGGGAATCATACCCTGGGATGATGATGTGGATGTGTTTATGCCCCGTCCGGATTACGACAAGTTTATCAAGATCGCCCAAACCAAGTTGTCAAGCGACTATGAACTGGTTACGCCCTATACCTACCACGACTATCCCTTATACTTTGCCAAGTTATGCAACAGGCACACCACCCTGATGGAAGAAGATGACACGCCATGCATTTACGGCCTGTATATCGATATCTTCCCTATCGACGGTGCACCTGATGACATGGAGCAGGCACGCCTGATGGAAAGTCAGTTCAGAAAGACCAAAAACAGGCTCGAAGCCATCTCTACCCATAACACGTTTGCAGAGTATATCTCGCTGCTGACCAAGCCCAAGGAATGGGGACGCTTTGTGGGTAAGACATTTGGTTTCTTCTTCCGTAGCTTCTACAGAAGATATCTCTTAGACCGGATGAATGCCATCTGCTACAAATACAACTATGATGATTCAACTATTGTAGCCGTTTATTGTGGCTCCTACGGTCCCAAAGAGGTGTTTCCTAAAAGTTGGTTGGATGGAACGGTTACGTTTACCTATGAGGGTATGGAAGTTAGCCTGCCAACAGGCTACGACAACTATCTGAGGCAATACTATGGCGACTATATGCAGCTGCCACCTGAGGAAAAGCGCATCAGCCACCACCAGAAGGCCTATTTCAACCTGGACGAAAGAATTGCCGATCAGGAAGTGAGAAAAATAGTGGGTAGATAACTACCGCATGGTAGCAACGGTATGGCTTAAGCCATCAGCGATACTGAACAAAGGTTTCCAACCAAGAGACTGCAACTTTTCCGTTGAGAACCGCGCCACCGTGATGGGGGTGGTGTTGCCTTTATCCTGTGACTGTGGAATATCAAATTTAACCTCTAAGCCAGCCTGCTGAGCTATCAGCTCGGCCAATTCTTTGATGCTGATCTCCGACTGCTCGTCAGCCACATTATAAGCCTGTCCACATGCGCCTTTACACAGGATGGTAAGCAAGGCGCTCACACCATCCACTACGTAAAGCCACGAACGGCATTGGGTGCCCTTGCTCTTCAGTACAATATGCTCGCCATTCAGCACATTCCTGATAAACTGAGCATATACCCGATTATCGCTTTCGGAGAAGAAAGGGCCGTAGGTATGACAAGGACGGGCTATCACCACATCAGCGCCATATTCTGCTGCGTACGACACGCAGAGCGTCTCAGCAGCCCGTTTTGACGCAGGGTAGCATGCTCTGGCTGTAGCACAGTCAATATATCCGCTATCCGTCTCTGAGAACGCCTGTCCTGTACCTTCGCCATAAATCTCACCCGACGACACAAAGAGCATCCGTTTCATACCATGAGAAAGGCCATAATCCATCAAATTCCGAGTGCCTATGATATTGGAGGTAATCACCTCTACAGGCTTTTCCTTGAAAAAATTTGGACTGGCATTGCTGGCTGCATGAATGATATAGTCAAAATCAATATCGCATGATAAGGGCTTGGTTACATCGCCTTGCAGGAAATGGAACGCCTCGTGGTGCCAATAGCTGGCAAAACGCCTCTTTGCCCTCTCCTCGTTGCGTCCTAACGCATAGACTTGACATCGACACGGCGCCTGCATCAAGACATCCACCAAACAACCACCTATCAAGCCGGTAGCACCTGTTATCAAGATGCTACGCCCTGCTAACTGCGATAAATCCAAATGCTTGAGGCATGCTTGAATATCAAGAACATAAGGACTCACTTCAACCATGTCTCAGCTTTTACATTCATCAAGGCCTTGAGAATTTCCAAATCCTCAACGGTTGTAATTTTGATGTTTTTCTCTGACCCCGGCACGATATGCATCTCGATATCTCCTATCTCAGCCATCAAAGTACACGAAGCCACCGAATTGTCAATGCCTCGCTCTTTAGCTGTTTCATGAGCAGCAATGATATTCTTCAAGCGAAACGTCTGTGGCGTCTGCGTTCTTATGAGTTTATCGCGCGGAATGCTGGTTGAAGTGGTGAACCCATCTTCGCTTTCCAATATGGCTTCACGGCATTTGATACCAGTGATGGCATAGCCATATTTCTGGCAGATGGCAATATTGGATGAGATAATCTCCTGGGAAAGTAATGGACGCACGGCATCGTGAATCAACACCAGATCGTCGTCGTTACAGCCTGCCTCTTTCAATCCATAAATACCATTATGAATAGACGCCTGACCATTACTTCCTCCAGGGAAAATCCATTTCAATTTATCAATGGAAAACTGGTTTGCATACGACTGCAAAACAGTTTCCCATCCAGCTAAACAAACAACTGCTATTCCATGAATATCAGGATGCGCTTGAAAAGCTTTCATCGTATGAATAATAACAGGACAATTGTCAACATGCATAAACTGTTTGGGGATATCCTGCCCCATGCGATTGCCAGAACCTCCGGCTATAATCAATGCGTAATTCATATGCCCTTATATTATCATCATTCAAACTTAATTATCCTACCTGACTGCCAGGCTTCACATCCTTTGTGGTGGTAACCACGCTCAGGCTCTCGTCGGCATCAACAGCAGAGAGAATCATACCCTGGCTCTCAATACCCATCATGGTGCGAGGTGCAAAGTTGGCCACAAAGAGTATGCGCTTGCCGATGAGCTCCTCAGGGTTCTCATAGAAGGCAGCGATACCAGAGCAGATGGTGCGATCAGTACCTGAACCATCGTCGATGGTGAACTGCAGCAGCTTCTTGCTCTTCTTCACCTTCTGACAATCCTTCACCAGACCCACACGGATATCGAGCTTCTCGAAGTCCTCGAAGCTTACAGTATCCTTGATAGGAGCGGCCTTATAGGCGGCAGCCTCATTGGCCTTCTTGGTAGCCTCGAGCTTGTCGAGCTGCTTCTGGATCACCTCGTCCTCAATCTTCTCGAACAGCAGCGCAGGCTCGCCCAGCTGGTGTCCAGCCTCCAGGAGGTCGGTGCTACCCAATTGCTCCCACTCGAAGGTGCTGATGTTCAGCATCTCGCGCAGCTTCTTACTACTGAATGGCAGGAATGGCTCGAAGGCGATAGCGAGGTTAGCTGTCAACTGCAAGCAGATATTCAGGATGGTCTCGCAGCGCTTAGGATCCTGCTTCCATACCTTCCAAGGCTCGCACTCTGTGATATAGCGGTTGCCGATACGGGCCAGGTTCATTGCCTCGAACTGGGCATCGCGGAACTTAAACTGCTCCAGCAGCGCCTCAACCTTAGCCTTCACATCCTTAAACTCCTCGAGGGCCTGCTTATCCACCTCCTGCAGTTCGCCACAGGCAGGAACCACGCCATTCCAATACTTCTTAGTGAGCTGGAGGGCACGGTTCACGAAATTGCCATAAACAGCTACCAGCTCGTTGTTATTGCGATCCTGGAAGTCCTTCCAGGTAAAGTTGTTGTCCTTGGTCTCAGGTGCATTGGCTGTCAGCACATAGCGCAGCACATCCTGCTTGCCAGGCATATCTACCAGATACTCATGCAGCCATACAGCCCAGTTGCGCGAGGTAGAGATCTTATCGTTCTCCAGGTTCAGGAACTCGTTGGCAGGCACGTTGTCGGGCATGATATACTTGCCGTGGGCCTTCATCATCACAGGGAAGATGATGCAGTGGAACACGATGTTGTCCTTACCGATGAAGTGCACCAGACGGGTATCCTCGTCCTGCCACCACTTCTCCCAGTTGCCCCACTTCTCAGGCTCCTTCTCGCACAGCTCCTTGGTGTTCGACACATAGCCGATAGGCGCATCAAACCACACATAAAGCACTTTGCCCTCAGCATCCTTCACAGGCACTGGGATACCCCAGTCCAAGTCGCGCGTCATCGCACGTGGCTGAAGGTCCATATCCAGCCAGCTCTTACACTGTCCATATACGTTGGGGCGCCACTCCTTGTGCTCCTCCAGGATCCACTGCTTCAGCCAGTCCTGATACTCGTTCAGAGGCAGATACCAGTTCTTGGTCTTCTTCAGCACGGGAGTTGAGCCAGAGATGGTCGATTTGGGGTTGATGAGCTCTGTAGGCGAGAGGTCGCGTCCGCACTTCTCGCACTGGTCGCCATAGGCTCCCTGAGCATGGCAATGGGGGCACTCACCAGTCACATAGCGGTCAGCCAGGAACTGCTTAGCCTCCTCGTCATAGAGCTGCTCTGTCGTCTCCTCAGTCAACTTACCCTCATCATAGAGTTTCTTGAACCATTCGGCAGCAAACTTATGGTGAGTCTCGCTGGTGGTGCGGCTATATATATCGAACGAGATACCAAACTCCTCGAACGAGTCCTTAATCATCTTGTGATAGCGGTCTACCACATCCTGTGGTGTGATACCCTCTTTACGGGCACGCACCGTGATGGGCACACCGTGCTCATCGCTACCTCCGATAAACAATACATCACGCTTCTTCAGGCGCAGATAGCGCACATAGATATCGGCAGGCACATACACACCAGCCAGGTGTCCGATATGCACGCCACCATTAGCATAAGGCAGCGCCGACGTCACCGTCGTACGCTTGTAAGTCTTGTTTTCCATTTCTTTAAATACGTATTTATTTCTTATCTGGCTGCAAAGGTACGAATAAGTGAGCGAAAAACCAAATTTATTTGAGTTTTTCCGAACGTAAGGACCAATCAGGCTTCTATTGTAAATACTTTCATAATGAACGTAGGAGCTTTTCAAATTCGGCATCCTGCGCGGAAATCCCACTTTTATCGGCGATGATAGCTACAGTACATCGAACCACTTTCTGAAGAATTGGTACAATTAGGATAGATGCATGTATTAGTTCCTAATAAAATATCTATCAAAGATGCACACGACACAAGCAATAATTGCAATGCCAATAACAATATTATATTCTTAAATTTCATCCACTTTTATTCAAAAACGGCTGCAAAGGTACTAATAATCCCACAGACGACAAAACATCTGTGGGATTTTCTTATACTAAAATAAGTATCCAAAGCTAATGTATGGGAATACTGATTTTGAAACAGCATGTTCTCCACCAAGATTGAATGATGGACTGATACCCACCCTGAACTGGAAACCGTGCGATGGCTGATAACGATAGCCTATATTACCAAAGAAGTAATAACCCCATAAGCTATGACTTTCTTTGCCCGCATATACAGACTCATAATATATTAAACCGTCTTCTTCGCCAACTTTATTCAGATTCCACACATCATACTCTTCCTTATAATAACCTAGATTAACACCTAAGCCCAACTCAAACTTGCTGCGCTTTTTGCCCAGAAGATAGTTTGCTTCAATAGGCATATCCACGCCTCTAATTGAATTTGAACCCGACAACAATCCGTAGTTTTTAGAGTATGTATATCCCATACCTACACGATATCCCCAAGGAGAATCGGGTTTTAAACGTGAGTCATAGTTCAGGCCTATGATGTTCGAAGGACCTAATAGTTCAAGATACAAACTCTTTTGAGTGTTTTCGCTCTGTTGTGCCATTGCCGTCTGAGTAGCAGCAAGGCATAAAATCAGTAATGTTATAAATAAATGCTTCATCTTATAGAGATAGTTACAAATATATATATATGAACGGAATTTAAGATTCTTATTATTCTGAAGGTTTTTGAACTATTTTAGCACCAATCCATCCATCTCCATCTTTAGTATAAACTAACCCTTCACAGGAATAGATTTTTGGTGCGCCAATAATTTGGTTTTCAGATATATCTATATTGAAACCCGTTTTACCACCATGAATTGAAAATCCTAATATTACATCTTTATAATAGCTCATAAACTCTTTATGAATTTTATATCCGCCGCCATTCCACATTAAATCGTTTCTAAAATAGCTATACACTGCTTTTTCTTTATCAGAAAACATAATTAATTGCTGTCCTTGCTTATTTGTATTACCAAGACTTTTAAGAAAACTTATTCCCTTATCAACCAAAAACCTATCTAATTTTTTAGCTACCAGGTTTGACCTTGAATTACTACCAAAGAATTCATCAATAGCAGACACACAAGGTATATTATATTTATTCTGCTGCTTATTAGGATTATATGTTGTTTCCCAAATATTTTTAATACCAGCATCATAATTCTGAGAAGCTCTGAGATACTCTCCATACTTCTGTGCATTCTGCCACTGACTTTCAAACATCTGCCGATTTTTCATAAGCTCTTTATAAACAGGATCTTTAATATTTTGTTTCACTATTAACGATGATATTCCATAATATATTCCTGCATCCCAATTTACGACATGCCCCCAACTAAGGCCATGCCATAGTTTTTTCATAACTTTACAATCGATACCAATTGAAACACCAAAGACATAGTCATATCTGTATAGAGACACATACAATTTACGATTTGAATCTGATTTGAATCTGATTTTAGTGCTCTTGTAATAGTCAGGTGAAAAGCGAATTATTTTATCTACAACAGATACATTTACTGCTCCTACTTCAGGGAAATTATCCACGTCTTCCTGAGTAATTTCTCCTGTATCAGAACTCGTTTTCTTTTTGACTGGGTGATACTCTTCACTATTTTCTTCCAGATCTTCATCAAAATATTCTTCTTCAATTATTGGGGTTGGTACTTTGCTTTCCCACAAATTAAACGTATCATACAATCTTATATTTCCATAAACTTTTTCTTTTGATGACACCCTTCTGAATTCTGCAGTTTTGTCATATGAGTTTTCTAATTCTTCTTTATGACAAATTGGCGCATAAAATGTTCCATTTTTTGAAACATGATACATTGTATCACTAACAATAATATCCAAATCCTCATTCAAAAAATTTCTAAGCCTAGAATCAGGGACGAGAAACCCAATATCTTCCCTATTATGAATACCATTTTCATATACATCATCAGCAGATACGAAACCTATAGTTGATCTTGTATTAATTCTACCGTTTTGTTCGAATTCATTTAATGCGAGATTCAATTCATCTTTGCTATCGAAACTTAAAATACTCTTATTTGAATCTTCAAAACTATTAGTCACATTCTGCAATAGATCATCTTCACTATTACTACAAGATACTAACACTATCATCAAACCAAAGATATATAAACTTTTCTTCATGCCGTTAACTATTTGATTACAAAACACAATTATCTTACTAAATAAATTCGTATTAAACTTTTTCTCTTTCTAATTGCTCTCTAAAAGCTTTGAGCATTGTTTTAACTATTTTATATTTACAAGGTTATGTTCCCAAAGAAGCAGAATCTGCCTTTTATGAATTCTATTGTACACTCTCCACTAATATATGATGGCAATTCAAACTCTGTTACACCAGCAGGGATGACAGATGAATAAACAATCTCATCATCCTGCACTATACTAATAATGTACTCTGGATGGGAACTTGAAAGAATGAATTTATAACCATCTTGATAAATGCGAGGTGTATGAACAACTGTCTTACTATGACCTGGGCTTGCAGGTTTGTCATCAATAATTTTAACACCCATAACTATTTTTGTATTTTCCGCAGAAACACTATTAACGGTAAATGCAGATAAACACAATAACATGATAAATAACTTCTTCATTTTCAATTGTACTAATTTGACTTTGTAAAAACTGTGGCAAAATTAACACTTTTCATAATCATCAACATAAAAATGACATTCTAAGAATTAACCCAAAATTAACCACATAACAAAAATGCTCATAATCAATAGATTACGAGTAATTGCAACATATAGGAGACTGTGTTTTGATTATGAGTATTGCTTCAATCTTTCAGTTAATTCCTTTGATTTTCCGTCCTCTTTAAATAACTTTTGCATCAAACTTCGGCATATTTTTGTTATATATGGTTGGGTTACGCCAAGCATATTTGCTACATCTTTAGAGGTAAAATGCAAACGGA
>JAEEGF010198257.1_pt1 | contig 37188 bp, 30 predicted proteins | sample 9134171 | NCBI WGS metagenome assembly JAEEGF01 (sample SAMN16246542, study PRJNA631951) | gut metagenome | biome: gut microbiome; feature: rumen; material: AP-attached | host: Bos | place: Iran: Karaj | collected 2018-10 | reverse complement strand
GCGCCCTTGCCACCGACGAGAGAGATGTTCTTGATCTCGTTTGTTTTGTAAACCTTCATTAGTTTTTTTGTTAAATGGTTGTTATATAGTGAATTGATATTTAGTTTGCTAAACGGCCTGCAAAATTAGTCATTTTTGTGCTGAATCACAACATTATTAAAAAGAAAATTTTCAACAAGGGCAAAAATGACTAATTTTGCAACGTCAAAGACGTGATGAGAGATGGCCGGAGTGTATGTCCATATCCCCTTCTGCGCAAGCCGCTGCAGCTACTGTGACTTTTTTTCCACGCTGGAAATGAAGGGCGCAGGCGTCGCCTATGTCGATGCGGTTGTGGCCGAGGCCGCGATGCGGCGCCATGAGTTGCGTGGCGAGCGGATGCGAACCCTGTATCTGGGCGGCGGCACGCCGTCGCAGTTGCCGCTGCCGTTGCTGGAACGGCTGGTCAAGGGATTGAAGGGGGCGCTGGAAGTGGAACAAGTCGAGGAATTTACCGTCGAGGCCAATCCCGATGACGTCACGGCCGAATGGTGCGCGGCGTTGCATCCGCTGGGCGTGAACCGCGTGAGCATGGGCGTGCAGAGCTTTGAGGACGGCATCCTGCGGGCCATCGGTCGGCGCCACAATGCCAGCCAAGTTGCCCAGGCGATGGCGAACCTGCATGCTGCGGGCATCACCAACGTCAGCATTGACCTCATTTACGGCCTGCCGGGGCAGACGCTAGAATCGTGGACGCGCACTGTGGAGCAGGCCATCGCGTTGAATGCCCAACACATCTCGGCCTATGGGCTGACCTATGAGCCAGGCACACGGTTGTGGCACCAGCGCGAGCGGGGCGAGGTGATTGAGGTGCCCGAGGAGGATTGCATCGAGATGTATCGAGTGCTCGTAAGGCTGTTGCAAGGTGCTGGTTTTGAGCATTATGAGATTTCCAATTTTGCCTTGCCGGGTTACCATTCCCTTCACAATTCCTCGTATTGGGACGAGACGCCCTATCTGGGTCTTGGGGCCGCCGCACACAGCTATGACGGCAGCATCAGACGCAGCAACCCGTGTGACCTGCATGAGTACATCAGCCGCATCGCTTCGGGTGAGACGGCGTGCGAGCAAGAGGAGATGACGCGCTGGGAACGCTATGACGAGCGCGTGATGCTCGGGCTCAGGACCGCGGCCGGTGTCGATGCCGAGCGCTTGCGAGAGGACTTCGGCGACGCTGCCTGGACGCATTTCAACCGTGAAATCCAGCGCCATCTTGATGCCGGCAACGTGAGGCTGGAGGGCGCTTCCCGCTACGTGCTCACGGCCAAGGGTATCCTAGTGAGTGACAGCGTGATGCGTGACGTGATGTGGGATGAGGATTAGCCCGATGCCGCTGCCCGCCAATGAAGAAAAAAGCATGCGCCTTTGCCAGCATGGATTATTTATACTATTTTTGCACATCGGGACATCCCCGTGTAGAGAAAACCAAGCATTGCAATGAAGATTACATCACTGGAAAACCGACTCATTGAGCTCATCGATAAGCACCGCCATGTGTTGTTGCTGGCCGTACTTTTTGTACTTGGCGCAGCCATCCGTTGGGCGGGCCGCTATTTCATCTCTGAAGACTTGGAAAACAGTTTGATTCCATGGTTCAATACCATCAAGGATAACGGCGGCCTGGCGGCGTTGTCGGCGCAGGTGGGCAATTACGGCCTCCTTTATCAGACGCTCATCTCGTTGATGACCTATCTGCCTATCCCTGCCGTCATCCAGTACAAACTGCTCTCGTGCGTGTTTGACGTCGCGCTGGCCCTGATGGCGGGGAAAATCTACCGCGAGGAGCGCATGAGGAGCCTAACGGGTGCGCCCGATGCCGTCGATCAGTCGCTGGCATCCAAGGTGAGGTTGCAGTCCTGGTTCTTTGCCGCTCTGGTTTGGGTATTGCCCACCGTGATGATGAATTCGTCGTATTGGGGCCAATGCGATTCGATGTATGGCTTCTTCTGCCTGGCCACGCTCTACACGTTGCGCCGCGGTTCATTCATCAAGGCGTTTGTGTTCCTGGGCCTGGCTTTCAGCTGCAAGCTGCAGACGGTGTTTATTGTGCCGATTATTGGCGTCTATTATCTGATTAGCAGGCGGTTCAGCCTGGTGTGGGTGCTGCTGTCGGTTGTAGTGATGTGGCTGACGGGAATTGTCGCTTTTGGCTTTGGCCGCAGCCTGCTGGATCCCATTCTGATTTATACCGACCAGGTGGGTCATTACCGCCAGCTGTACATGAATTTCCCCAGCATGTGGATGCTGGTGGGCGAGGACTACTGGTCGTTGCGCTGGTTTGCCATCCTGTTCACATTGATGGTGCTGGCCACCGGCTTGTGGTATTGCCTGAACCACAAGTCGACCGTATTGTCACGCGAGCGTTTTTATACTGTGGCCGTGTGGTTCATGTGGTCGATGCTGCTGTTCCTGCCCAGCATGCATGACCGTTATGGCTATATCCTGGACATTGTCCTGTTGATGTTGGGCTGTCTGGACCGCCGTTTCCTCAAGTATGCTTTCGTCACGATTTTCCTGAGCCTGTTCACCTACGGCATCTATCTGTTTGGCGACAGGGGTAACGGATATGCCTGGGAGGCATCGATTTATCTCGTTACTTACCTGCACTTCACGTGGACGCTTGTCGGGGATGTCAAGCGTGAAGATTCGTTGAGCTGACGTTTGCCCAATGATATCTGCCTGGAGACGCAAGATGTTGCGTCTCTACTCACTTAATTGATGATTAGAATTCTTCCAGCACATCGCGCAGCAACGCGGTGAGCGGGGGTTGCGTCTGTGCGGCCTCGGCCTCGACGATGGACTTGAGTGCCGGGGTGGCTTGCGTCTTGCCCGTCAGCAGCAGGTTGAGCAGCAGGCGGTAGCCTGTGTACTTGACCATGGCTTGGTCCTGGGCAATGAGCTGGCGGAACAAGGCGTCGGCCTCGGGCAGATTGCGCAACAACTTGTGGCACAGGTTGTCGGCGACCTCGGTAGTCTCGGCACTCTTGCACCAGTCAAGGGCTTCGTCGAGCGTCATCAGCGGGGCGGGGTAGAGCATGGGCGCTGCCAGGCGGCACTCGCGCGACTTGGTGTCGTTCCACAACTCCTGTGCCAGGTCCTGCAACTGCTGCGCGTAGTTGCCCAGTGCCTCGCGGGTGCGTCCCGTGATGGCCATGACGTCGGCCAGCAGACAACCCATGATGATGGTGTGCGGGTCACCGGCGCTTCTCAGTTTGTCGGCAACGATGCCGTTGCGAAAGGCAAAAAACTCCTTCCTTATATCCCTTGCTGCGTTATTGTCCATATCTGTATTCATCGATGATAAAACTTATGCTGCTCAGCGGATTGGCGTCGAGAAATGGGGCGCTTATTTCTTCAGTTTCGGGGCCAGAAAACGTGCCGTGTAGCTCTCCTTGCACTTGGCGACTTCCTCGGGGGTGCCGGTCACGACGATGTTGCCGCCGTTGTCACCGCCCTCGGGTCCCAGGTCGATAATGTGGTCGGCGCACTTGATGACGTCCAGGTTGTGCTCGATGATGACCACCGTGTGGCCGTTGCCGATGAGCTGGTCGAAGGATTTCATCAGCGTGTTGATGTCGTGGAAGTGCAGACCCGTCGTGGGCTCGTCGAAGATGAACATCGTGTTGCCCTGGCGCTCGCCGCTCAGGTAGTAGGCCAGCTTGACACGCTGGTTCTCGCCGCCCGAGAGGGTGGACGATGACTGTCCCAGCTTGATGTAACCCAGTCCCACGTCCTGCAACGGCTTGAGGCGCCGCACAATCTTGTGCTCGTTGTAGGTGCTCGACTCGTTGAAGAACTCGATGGCCTGGTTTACCGTCATGTCGAGGATGTCGCTGATGGTCTTGTCGCGGAAGGTGACGTCGAGCGCGTTGCGGGAGAATCGCTTGCCGTGGCAGGCCTCACAGGTGAGGGTGATGTCGGCCATGAACTGCATCTCGATGGTGATGGTGCCCTCGCCCTTGCACTCCTCGCAGCGTCCGCCCGGTGAGTTGAACGAGAAGAAACTGCTGTTGTAGCCCATCTGCTTGGACAGCTGCTGCTGGGCGAAGAGCTGGCGAATCTCGTCAAAAGCCTTTAGGTAGGTCGCCGGGTTGCTGCGTGTGCTCTTGCCGATGGGTCCCTGGTCGATGAATTCCACGGCCTGCAGACGGCTCAAGTCGCCGCCGATGCTGTTGTGGCTGCCGGGCACCTCGGCCGTCTGGTCATAGTTGCGTGCCAGGGCAGGGTAGAGTATCTTGCCCACCAGGGTCGATTTTCCCGAACCGCTCACGCCCGTGACCACGGTCATCACACCCAGCGGGAACTTGACGTCGATGTTCTTGAGGTTGTTGTGGGTCGCCCCTTTCACCTCGATGTACTGGCTCCACTTGCGGCGCTGCTTGGGCAGCGGGATGGAGAGGTTGCCGGTGAGGTACCGGGCGGTATAGCTGTCGGGCGCGTCGGCCAGCTGGCTGACGGGGCCCTGATAGGTGATGCGTCCGCCGTTGCGTCCCGCCTCGGGACCCACGTCGATGAGGTAGTCGGCACTGCGGATGATGTCCTCGTCATGCTCGACCACGACCACCGTGTTTCCCAGCTGCTGCAGCATGCGCAGCACGTGTATCAGGCGGTGGGTGTCGCGCGGGTGCAGGCCGATGGATGGTTCGTCAAGGATATAGACCGAGCCCACCAGCGAACTGCCCAGCGCCGTGGCCAGGTTGATACGCTGGCTCTCGCCGCCCGATAGGGTTGCCGACAAGCGGTCGAGAGTCAAATAACCCACGCCCACCTCGCACAGGTAGTCGAGGCGGCTGTTGATCTCCACGAGCAGGCGCTTGGCAATCATGGCATCGGTCTCGTCGAGCGTGAGCTGCTTGAACCACTGCGACAGCTCCTGAACGGGCATGCGCACCAGCTGGCTGATGGTCATGCCGCCCACCTTGACGTAGCCCGCTTGGGGTTTGAGGCGGGTGCCGTGGCACACGGGGCATACCGTCTTGCCGCGGTAACGCGCCAGCAGCACGCGGAACTGGATAGCGTAGGACTTGCTCTTGACCCACTCAAAGAAGCCGTCGATGCCAGGCCAGGCCCCGTCACCGGTGCCGTGCCACAGCAGGTCGATCTGCTCTTGGTTGAGTTCGTGATATGGTTTGTGGATGGGGAAATTGTGGCTTGCGGCAACATGGATGAATTCGCGTTTCCACTCGCTCATCACCTGTCCTCGCCAACACATCACCGCATCGTCGTAGACCGAGCGGCTGCGGTCGGGAATGACCAGGCTCTCGTCGATGCCGATCACGCTGCCAAAGCCCTCACACGTGGGGCAGGCTCCCAGCGGATTGTTGAAGTTGAACATCAGGTCGCTGGGCTCCTCGAAGGTCATCCCGTCCAACTCAAAGCGTTTGGAGAAGCGGTGCTCGACCGTTGACCCGTCTTTTTGCCACACCACAACGATGCACTCGTCCTTTCCCTCGTAGAAAGCCGTCTGCAGTGAGTCCAACAGGCGCATTTCGTCGTCGCGGCTGTGTGTCACTGCCAGGCGGTCGATGAGCAGACGGTAGTCGGCGGGGTCGAGTTCACCGTCGGTCGCTATCACTTGGGAGATGTCTACAAACTTGCCGTCGCGGGTCATCAGCCTGGAGTAGCCGCCCTTGACCAGGATGTCGAGCTGCGTGCGCAGGTCGCGCCCCTCGGGCACGATGACCTCGGTGAGCAGTGCCAGACGGGTGCCGTCGGGGTAGGTGTTGATGGTGTCGATGACATCGTTGGCGGTGTGCTTTTTCACCAAGTTCCCCGACACGGGCGAGAAGGTCTTGCCCACGCGGGCAAACAGCAGGCGCAGGTAGTCATAGACCTCGGTGCTGGTGCCGACAGTGCTGCGCGAGTTGCGCGTCACCGTGCGTTGCTCGACAGCAATGGCAGGCGGCAGGCCGTAGATGAAGTCGCAGTCGGGCTTGGTCATGCGTCCCATGAACTGGCGTGCATAGGACGAGAGGCTCTCGACATAGCGGCGCTGCCCCTCGGCATAGAGGGTGTCGAAGGCCAGCGACGACTTGCCACTGCCCGACAGGCCCGTCACGACAACGAATTTGCCGCGCGGAATCGCCACGTCAACGTTCTTGAGATTGTTGACGCGGGCCCCCTTGATGATGATTTCTCCTGCTGTAGCCATTTTGCGTGAATTGAGCCCGCAAAGGTACGACTTTTTCGCGAGAAAACCAAACTCCCTGCTCTTGGCCTCACGCTAAGTTTTTCAAACAACTTAAACAAATAATGGGTTAAGCAACAAATACAACTTTTTTGTTTTGGGCTTCAACACCCTTTGGCCTGCGGCGCTAATGCGAATTACGCGAATTAAACTAATGGCATCCGCGTTCTTTTTATGTGTCGGCGGATTAAACGGTTTGGGGTGCGGTTCCTTTCTGGCAATAGGGGGCGATGCCTGTTGTGGGAGTTGTTTTTGTTTTTATGGAGGTACAGAAAGATGGGATTTTGGTGCTGTTGTCATGGTTTTTTTCGGAAAAATTTGCCCGAATGAAAAAGAAAGTGTAATTTTATAGCCGAAATCCAGCAATGTGTCACTAAAGTGGCATGATTATTGCAAGTAGAGACATTACTAAGACATTATTAATTATTTAATTAGCTTATTAGATATGAAACCGATTAACATTGTTATGGCAGTAGTGGGTGGCGCCATCGCCGGCGCTGCAGTGGGTTTGTTGTTCGCACCGGAGAAGGGTGACGACACCCGTAAGCGCATCGCTGATGTCCTGCGCGAACAAGGCGTGAAGCTGAAAGGCTCAAAACTCGATAACCTGGTGGACGACATTGCCGAGGTTGTAAAAGACAAGATTGATTAATAACCATATCAAATAAATTGTAATAGCAATGAGAGGATTAAGCTTATTATACGCATTCCTGGGTGGCGCACTGGTAGGTGCTTCGGCCGCTATCCTGTTTGCTCCCGAAAAGGGTTCGGACCTGCGTAGCCGCATCAAGGAGATGTTGAAGAAGAACGGCATCGACTTCAGCGACGACGAGGTTGAGCAACTGGTGAAGCAGATCAGCGCCCAGATCGAGGACTGACAAAATTTCACGCACACTGACAGGCGGCTGTGTCATTATTATGACTCGGTGAGTTGACCGTGCTGGTGCATGGGAAATTAAACAAATTTCACAAAATTAAAATAAGTGCATTCTTGTCGTATTTTAATTTTAATTTGGAGAATTTCCCGTCCTAAGGGCGGTTAACCTTACGGCAACGTATGATGGCGCAGCCCCCTGGCAGCGGGTGTGATGTGTAGCGGTCATTTGTTTATCACTAATCCCAAATCTCTAATCCTCAAGGCCGCAAGGGGCGGTCTTGGTCCAAGTTATGAACGAGATAGATTACAAGAAACTGTTTGCCGAGGCGCGCCGTTATTTCTCGACGGAGTGGGACTATACCAAACTCACCGCTGTCGAGAAGATGGCCGTGTTGCTGTCGGCGATAGCATTTGTCGCTGTGGTGATCATTTTGGCCACGTTTGTGGTGCACCATCTGTTCACGGCATTGATTGGTGTGCTGGCATCGGCACTGGGTTGTGCATGGGGCGCTCACCTGATTGCCGCTGGCATCCTGCTGGTGGTGATGCTGGTGGTCTTTGCCTTCAAGCGTCAACTGATTGTGGACCCTGTGGCCCGCTTTGTGAGCAAACTGTTTTTAAAACCCGAGGACAATGAGTAACAGCACCGTAAACGATACGTCCACTACTGGCACAACGCAACAGCAGCTGCCGGTGGCCACGCCAGACGCCCCCGACAGCTGGCGCGGCATGACGCTGGAGGAGCTGCGCCGTGCCCGTGGCAAGGCCCTGGTGCGCCGTGAGGTAGAGCGTGCGACCATACAATATAATATTGATGGCATCAAGAGCAACGTGGCTACCAACGGCGTGAGGGCGCTGATGTTCAGTCCCGGCACCGTCAGCCACCTGAAGACCATGGACTATGTGCTGCTGGGCTTCAGGCTCACGCGCTGGCTTATGGACCTGCGCGGGAACCGTCGCCGCCGTCGATGAAGGCCCCAAAAAGTCAAAAAAACCGCTGAAAAGTCACTTTTTTCAGAAAAAATGTTTTTGTTTTTTTGATTTTATCTATATTTGCAGCCCGAAATCTGCTGATTTCACACGAGAGAGTATATAACTTTAAATGATAATAAATAACTAAAAAGAGACTGCCTATCGACAAACATTACTCATTATTGACCAAAAATATATAAGTAATGAAGTTATACAATGACAAGAGCGATGATCAACTCATCACGCTGTATGTCGATGGCAAGAACGAGGCCTTTGATGAGCTCCTGGAGCGTCACAAGGACCGTGTCTTCATGTATATATACCACTCGGTAAAGAACGAGGAGTTGGCCAACGACCTCTTCCAGGATACCTTTGTCAAGGCAATCACCACGATTAAGCAGGGACGTTACGTCGAGAACGGCCACTTTGCCGCATGGGTGACCCGCATTGCCCACAACCTTATCATCGACTACTTCCGCCAGGTGAAAAACGAGAACCTGCAGTCGACCGACGATACCGACATCAACATCCTTAACCGCAAGGAACTGTCGGAGTCGACCATCGAGGAGAACCTGGTGACCTCGCAGATTCACAGCGATGTGCGCCGCCTGATCAGGACGCTGCCCGAGAGCCAGCGTGAGGTGCTCGTGATGCGTTACTACAAGAACATGAGCTTTAAGGAAATCGCCGACACCACCGGTGTGAGTATCAACACGGCGCTGGGCCGCATGCGCTATGCAATCCTGAACATGCGTCGCATTGCCGAGGAGCATAATATTGCGCTGACGCTTTGATGCGAGCGTTGCTCGCAGCTTAGGGCTTAGAACTTAGGGCTTAGGGAGTTTTTTAACACGGATTACGCGAATTTAACGAAGGTATCTGCGCTTGCTCGCAGATTAGGCATTAGAGTTTAAGGAGGCATCCGCTTTGATGCTCGCTTGCTCGGGCAGGTTTAGGCTTGGATATTGGGAAAAACAATTGGGCTTTTATTTAGATAAACTCATGGGGGACAACTGTTGTGGGGTTCCCTTTTTTTTCTTTTTGGGTAAATTTCGGCGTGAAATTTTGTGTATCGGGCGAAAAGTAGTACCTTTGCAGCCGCTTTTGAGAGAACTAAACATTTAATAGACAATACAAACCAAGTAATGAACGTAAGTTTTGAACAGATTGATGCGGTGAACGGCATGCTCACCGTTGACATTAAGAGAGAAGATTTTGCTGCTGATGTAAACAAGGAAGTGGCACAGATGGGCGTTCGCCACCCGCTGAAGGGTTTCCGCCCCGGTAAGGCCCCCAAGAGCCTGTTGATGAAGTTTTACGGTGCTAGCGTGACTGCCGATGTTATCGACCGCATGGTTGGCCGCGCAGTGTATGACTACATTCGCGAGAACAAGCTTCAGGTGCTGGGTGAGCCCCTGCCCAACGAGGACACCAAGGTGGATATCATGAAGGACGAAGAGATGTCGTTCAAGTATGATCTGGGTCTGGCCCCCACCATCGAGCTCAAGCTGAACAAGCGCATCAATGTGCCCTATTACAATATTGAAGTGACCGACCAGATGGTTGATGACGCTATTGCTCATGACCGCAAGCGCCTGGGTACCCTCGTTGACGGCGAGGTGAGCGACAAGGAGTCGATGCTGCGCGGCTCGATGATCGAGCTCGACGAGCAGGGCAACGACAAGGAGAACGGCATCAAGGTGGAGCGCACCGTGATTTCGCCGCGCTACATGGTCGATGAGGATGAGGCCGCCAAGTTTGTCGGCGTGAAGGTGGGTGACACGTTCACCTTCAATCCCCACAAGGCCAACAACGGCAACATCGCCGAGCTGGCTGCCATGTTGAACGTGGACCGCGCCGCTGCCGACGTGAAGAGCGACTTCCGCGTGACCATCGAGGAGATCAAGGTCAACAAGGAGGCCGAGATGAACGAGGAGTTCTTCAAGGGCGTGCTGGGTACCGAGACCGAGGTCAAGGACGAGGCTGCCTTCCGCGAGGCCGTTCGCGAGATGATCGCTCGCGCCAATGTCCCCGAGAGCAACTACCGCTTCACCGTTGACGCTCAGCGCATCCTCACCGAGAAGGCCGGCGACCTGCAGTTGCCCGAGGAGTTCCTGAAGCGTTTCCTGAAGGTGCGTCGCGCCCAGGAGAACAAGGAAAATGCCGAGATCACCGACGAGGAGGCTCAGAACATGTTCAAGCAGCTGCGTTGGCAACTGGTTAAGGATCACCTGGCCCAGGCTCTGGAGATCAAGGTGGAGAAGGAAGACATCGACACCGCTGCCTTCATCTTTGCCCAGCAGCAGCTGTCGCAGTATGGCATCTATAACGCTCCCGAGGACCTGGTTAAGCAGCAGGCCGAGCGTTTCATGCAGGATGAGCGCGCCCGCGACGCCATCCAGGAGCATGCCATCGACAACAAGTTCTATGCCGCTGTCAAGGAGGCCGTGAAGGTCAACGAGAAGACCATCAGCGTCGAGGACTTCCGCAAGCTCTACGAGAAGGACGAGAAGTAATTGTCACTTCATTATGATTCAGGGCAGGATCGGCGAGTGCGCCGGTCCTGCTTTTTTACTCTTACGTGTCGGCGAATTTTTCTGTCGGCGAATCTTTCTGTCGGCGAATCTTTCTGTCGGCGATTTTTTTGTCGGCGAATTAAACGAATTAAACTAAAGGCATCCGCGCTCTTTGTTGGTGTCGCTACTGGTTCGCATTGGGGCTTGGAGGGTTTGGACTGGCGGGCTTATCATTGCTTTTTTTTATTTGGCTGACAAAATGTCGGTTGGCGCGGTTTTTGTGTCTAGTCAAGAAAAATATTTCCCCAAGATGACATGGGATTGAGAAAAAAATAGTATCTTTGAACAAAAATTTAATTTAACTACAAGATTTATGGAAAACGATTTCAGAAAATTTGCTGTACACCACCTTGGAATGAACGGTTTGGCACTCGACCAGTTTGCCGCTAGTGTGTCCAATAACTATATCTCGCCCACCATTATGGAGGAGCGCAAGCTGAATGTGACCCAGCTTGACGTGTTCTCGCGCCTGATGATGGACCGCATCATCTTTATGGGCACCCAGGTCGATGACTACAGCGCCAATGTCGTTCAGGCCCAGCTGCTCTATCTCGACAGCTCAGACCCCGGCAAGGACATCTCGCTGTACATCAACTCACCTGGCGGTTCGGTATATGCCGGCCTGGGCATCTATGACACGATGCAGTTTATCCAGAGTGACGTGTCGACCATCTGCACCGGTATGGCTGCCTCGATGGCTGCCGTGCTGCTTGTTGCCGGCCAGAAGGACAAGCGCTTTGCCCTGAAGCACAGCCGTGTGATGATTCACCAGCCGATGGGCGGCATTAGCGGCCAGGCATCGGACATCGAGATTACCTCGCGTGAGATTCTCAAGCTCAAGCAGGAGCTCTACACCATCATCAGCGAACACTCGGGCCAGCCCTATGACAAGGTGTATGCCGACAGTGACCGTGATTACTGGATGACCGCTGCCGAGGCCAAGGACTATGGAATGATTGACAGGGTGCTTGTCCGTGAGAAACCCGCTACCGAGGAACCTGCTGCCGAGAAACCCGCTGAGTAACTAACATATAATAATGGCGAAGAAGAAAGATTCGACACTGTATTGCAGTTTTTGTGGTCGCAGTAACCGTGAGGTCGAGCTGATGTTGCCGGGCATGAACGGCTGCATCTGCAACGATTGTGCCGAGCGGGCTGTGGAACTCTCGCGTGAGTACCTCAACAAGATGTCGTCGTCGATGCTCCCCGACCTGGATATGGAAACCCTGCCCAAACCCGAGGAGATCAAGGCCTATCTCGACCAGTACGTCATCGGCCAGGAGACAGCCAAGCGCTACCTGTCGGTGGCCGTGTATAACCACTACAAGCGCCTGAACCAGAAGCGTGACGACGATATTGACATCGAGAAGAGCAATATCATCATCGTGGGACCGACCGGCACCGGCAAGACGCTGCTGGCCAAGACCATCGCGCGGATGCTGAAGGTGCCCTTTGCAATCGTCGACGCCACGGTACTGACCGAGGCCGGCTATGTGGGCGAGGACATCGAGAGCCTGCTGACCCGACTGCTGGCGGCCTGTGACTATAATGTCGCCGAGACCGAGCGTGGCATCGTGTTCATCGACGAGATTGACAAAATCGCCCGCAAGGGTGACAACCCCTCGATTACCCGCGACGTGAGCGGTGAGGGCGTGCAGCAGGGACTGTTGAAGCTTCTCGAGGGGTCGGTGGTGAACGTGCCGCCCCAGGGTGGCCGCAAGCACCCCGAGCAGAAGATGATTGCCGTTGACACGAAGAATATCCTGTTCATTTGCGGCGGCGCCTTCGAGGGCATTGAGCGCAAGATCGCCCAGCGCCTCAACACCCACGTTGTGGGCTTTGGCGCCAACAACCATGTGAGCAAGGCCGACCGCGACAAGCTGTTGCACTTTGTGGCCCCGCAGGACCTGCGCAGCTATGGCCTGATTCCCGAAATCATCGGCCGTCTGCCCATCCTCACCAACCTGGAGCCGCTGGACCGTGACGCCCTGTTGCGCATCCTCACCGAGCCCAAGAACGCCATCGTGCGGCAGTACAAGAAACTGCTCGAGATGGACGGCGTGGAACTCGTCATCGATGACGACGTGCTGAGCTTTATCGTTGACAAGTCGATAGAGTACAAGCTGGGTGCCCGCGGCCTGAGGAGCCTGTTCGAGACCATCATGATCGATGTCATGTACCAGGCCCCGTCGCTCAAAGAGAAACGTTATGTGCTGACGCGAGAATTTGCCGAGCGGCAGTTGTCAAAGTCAAATTTTGAACTATTGTCTAAGAGCTGATTAAACAGCGACACAAATTATTTTCCCTAAAAATTATTGCCCAGTTCACAAAATAGTTCTATATTTGTGAAATCATTGTAACCCAAACCTTGAATTATGGCCAAAAACAGTAAGTTGACATCGGCACTGAAGGAATACTTCGGCTTTGAGACATTTAAAGGCAACCAGGAAGCGATTATCGAGAATCTGCTTGCTGAGCATGACACGTTTGTGTTGATGCCCACAGGCGGCGGCAAATCATTGTGTTACCAGTTGCCGGCTCGCCTCATGGAAGGCACAGCCATCGTTATATCGCCGCTGATTGCCCTCATGAAGAACCAGGTCGATGCCATGCGCAGCTACAGCGAGGAGGACGGCATCGCCCACTTCCTGAACTCGTCGCTTACTAAGCAGGCCATCGAGGAGGTGAAGACAGATGTGCGCTCGGGCCGCACCAAGCTGCTGTATGTAGCACCCGAGTCGCTCACCAAGGAGGACAATGTGGCATTCCTGAAGGATGTCCCCATTTCCTTCTATGCCATCGACGAGGCGCACTGTATCTCGGAGTGGGGGCATGATTTCCGCCCCGAGTACCGCAATATCCGTCCGATCATCAACCGCATTGGCGTGCGCCCGATTATCGCCCTGACGGCGACAGCCACGCCCAAGGTGCAGCATGATATCCAGAAGAACCTGGGCATGACCGATGCTGCCGTGTTCAAGTCATCGTTCAACAGGCCCAACCTCTATTATGAGGTGCGCCCCAAGACCAAGGATGTGGATCGCGAGATCATCAAGTTCATCAAGGCCAACGAGGGCAAATCGGGCATCATCTATTGCCTGAGCCGCAAGAAAGTGGAGGAACTGGCCGAGGTACTGAGGCTGAACGACATCAAGGCGTTGCCCTACCATGCGGGCATGGAGAGCGCCGTTCGCAGCAACAACCAGGACGCCTTCCTGAGCGAGGATGTTGACGTGATTGTCGCCACCATCGCCTTCGGTATGGGTATCGACAAACCCGACGTGAGGTTCGTTATCCACTACGACATCCCCAAGAGCCTTGAGGGCTACTACCAGGAGACCGGCCGCGCCGGCCGTGACGGCGGTGAGGGCAAGTGTGTGACCTTCTATTCGCGCAAGGACCTTGACAAGCTGGAGAAATTCATGCAGGGCAAGCCCATTGCCGAACAGGAGATCGGCAAGCAGCTGCTGCTCGAGACGCGCGATTATGCCGAGTCGTCGGTGTGCCGCCGCCGCTCGCTGCTGCACTACTTCGGCGAGAGCTATGAGCAGGAGAACTGCGGAAACTGCGACAACTGTATCAAACCCAAGAAGCGGGTAGAGGCCAGCGAAGAGCTGCGTGCCGCTATCGAGACCATCATCACGCTGCGTGAGCGCTTCAAGCCCGAATACATTGCCCACGTGATGATGGGTGATGCCACAGCCGAGATCCAGGGCTACAAACACAACGAACTGGACGTGTTTGGCTGTGCCGACAACCGTGACGAGAAGTTCCTGATGGCTGTCATCCGCCAGGGTGTGTTTGCCGATTACCTCTCGAAGGATATCGAGAACTATGGCGTTATCAAGGTTACAAAGGAGGGCAGGAACTTCCTCAAGAGCCGTGAGAAATTCTGGATTGTCGAGGACAACGAGTATACCGAGATGCTTGACGAGGAACTGCGCGGCGGAGGCAGCGGTGCTGTCGATGCCGAGCTGTTCAGCATCCTCAAGGACCTGCGCCGCAAGATAGCCAAGCAGCACGGTCTGCCCACCTATGTCATCTTCCAGGAGCCCTCGCTCGACGCCATGGCTACGACCTATCCCATCACGCTGGACGAGTTGCAGAACATTCCCGGTGTGGGTCCCGGCAAGGCCAAACGCTACGGACAGGAGTTCATCGAGCTCATCAAGAAATATGTCGAAGAGAACGAAATCGAACGTCCCGAAGACATGCGCGTGCGCACGGTAGCCAACAAGAGCAAACTCAAAGTCGAGATCATCACTGCCATTGACCGAAAAGTGCCCCTCGACGCGCTTGCCGAGAGCAAGGACCTGGAGATGGAAGAACTGCTCGACGAGCTCGAGGCTATCGTTTACAGCGGAACCAAAATCAACGTGTCCTATTACATCGACGAGGCCATTGACTCGGATATCGAGGACGACATCTTTGAATACTTCAAGGAGAGCGACACCGACAACATCGAGAAGGCCATGGAGGAACTGGGCGACGACTACACCGAGGAGGAAATCCGCCTGGTGCGCATCAAGTTCCTGAGCGAGATGGGCAATTAAGCAAATTACCTTTTAAAGATTAGCCACTATGGGCATCAGGTCCATGGTGGCTAATTTGGTATAGTAGTATTCAGTTAAGCTTAAAACTTGGCATAAATATAATATTTAGGTCGCGATTGCGTTATCATGATATATAACATTTTTCAAGCAGATTGCTGGAGAAAGCCCATTATTAAAAACAGTATAATTTTTATAGGAAATTATGAAGAAGGTATTTTTGTTATTGGCCATTGCATTGCCTTTCGTTTTCAATTCATGTAAAGACGATAAAGACGAGCCGTTTCCCGATAATCACGAGTATGTAGACCTGGGCCTGCCCAGCGGCACGTTGTGGGCGACTTGTAACATCGGTGCCGATAGCCCCGAGGAATCCGGCGACTACTTCGCCTGGGGCGAGACCACTCCTAAGGACTACTACCAGTGGAACAGCTATAAGTGGCATAGCTCGGATAATAATAACCGGTTTGAGGCGCTGACAAAGTATTGGGCAGGCGAGGATTACGGCACGCCTGATGGCAAGCGTGAACTGGATCCGGAAGATGATGCCGCTACTGTGAACTGGGGACCAGGTTGGCGCATGCCGACGTTAGGGCAGTTGCAAGAGCTGGTGTCGGAGTGCGAATGGCAGTGGGTTGAGCAGAAGGGTGTGTATGGCAGATTGCTCACCGGTCCCAACGGTAAAACGCTGTTTTTGCCTGCTGCGGGCGGTTATTCGACTATCCCCTTTAACGAGGGCGTGTGCTGCTATTACTGGTCACGAACGCTCTGTTCCCCCGATCAACTCATCCTCGAAGCGGCCGACTCGCACGAAGCCTATATCCTGTTCGCTAATTCGAGGCGCAAAGAAGTGTGGTACGACAGCCGTTACGACGGCTTGACCGTGCGTGCCGTTTGCGCCAAGACAAAATAACACGCGCCTTTTCTTCACTTATATATTCAAGGTCAAGAGGCTGTGGCATAAATCAAGCTTGATTTTTTCCACCGACAGGCCGATTAAAAATCCTGAGGGCAATTATGACACAGCCTCTTCATGATACATGGCAAATGGCAGTTGCCGTAGATTAAAATGCTGAAATAGAAGAGAAAGTGACGTGGTTGTCGGAGAAAAAGACTATCTTTGTATTGACTTAATCACATAATCCTCCTTAATATGAAGAAGATATTTCTTTTAGTTGCGCTGATTCCACTGTTTGTGTGTGCACAGAATCGCCCTCGCGTTTCCATCTTGGGTGACTCTTACTCGACTTTTCAAGGGTATATACCTGAGGGCAACGAGGCATGGTACTATACCCCGGTCGACACTTCAAGAACCGATGTAGAGAATGTGACCCAAACCTGGTGGTGGCAGGTCATCAATCAGGCAGGTTGCCTCATCGAGAAAAACGACTCCTACAGCGGTGCAACGGTCAGCTATCACGGCTATGATAATCAAGACTATAGCGCCAGGTCGTTTATCACCCGATTGCCGCGCCTTGGCAGCCCTGACGTGATTTTCATCTTTGGCGGCACCAACGATGACTGGGCTGGAGCAGAATTGGGTGAGTATAAATATGATAATTTTACTCGGTCCGATTTCTACACCTATCGTCCCGCATTGGCTTACCTGTTCCAGCAGGCCAAGGAGAGGTATCCTAACGTCAAGATTTACTTTCTTGTCAATGACGTCTTGTCAAAAGAATTGAAGGAGTCGACCATCATTATCTGTAACCATTACGACATTCCATATATCGAGTTCAATGACATTGACAAAAAACTTCAACATCCCACGATAAAAGGAATGAAGGCAATGGCCCAGCAAGTTCTGGACTATATCAACAAGTAGCGAGATTATTGTCGCAGGTATTTCCCAGGCGGGGCTCAATCTGCCATTACAGGCATTTGTTATGACACACCCGCATTGCCCTTTGTTTGTCCTTTTTTGCCTGCCTGTGGGGCGTGACGGCAAAAAAAGTGAGTGGGAAATATAATTTTTCTCATGCGCGTGCGTTATACTCTTATATTAGAATGAAAAAACGTAAAATATAGATTCAAACCAACCTAAGAAATGAAAGCAAAACTTTGGATTTCTTCGTTGTTGTTGGGAACTGCGATTCTCGCCGTGGCTAAAGGCGGGGATCCTGTCCTGATGACTATTAACGGTAAGGACATCAAGCTCTCGGAGTTTGAGTACCTGTATAACAAGAACAATCAGCAGCAAGTCGAGAAGGAGACCCTCGATCAGTACATCGAGCGTTTTGTCCTCTACAAGCAGAAGGTGGCCGATGCCGAAGCTGCCGGAATAGATACCACCGAGCTCTTCATCAAGGAGTTTGAAGGCTACCAGAAGGACCTTGCAGCCCCCTTCATGACTGCCGACACGACCTATCTGTGGGATCTGGTCAATGAGTCCTATAACCGTTACAAGAAAGAAATCGATATTGACCATTTTATGCTTCCCGTGGGCGCTAACGACGCTGAGAACGCTCCGCGCTTGGCCTTGATGGACAGCATTCGCACCTGCATCATCAACGGCGAGAAATGGGAGGATCTGGTCAACCGCTACTCCAGCGACCCGTCCAAGCAGCGCAATAATGGCCATTACGGCTTTGTGTCGTCGGGCATGTTCCCCTATGACTTTGAGAACGTGCTTTACAACACTCCCGTTGGCACGATTTCGCAACCGTTTGTCACCCAGTATGGTGTTCACATGATTCGCGTTAACCAGGTGCGTGACCGCAATGACGTGCACGCCAAGCATATCTTGAAGCTCTTCCCTCAGCATGCTACCGAGGAGCAGAAGGCCGAATGCAAGGCAAAGATTGATTCCATCTATGCCCTGATCAAGGCCGGTGCCGAATTTGAGAAGTTGGCGATGGCCGAGTCGATGGACGGTACCGCTAAGCGTGGCGGCGACCTGGGCTGGTTTGGCCGCGGAAAGATGGTTCAGCCCTTTGAGGACATCGCGTTCAGCCTTGCCGATGGCGCCATCAGCGAGCCGTTTGCTACCCAGTATGGCTACCACATCATCAAGAAAGTCGAGCATGGCGTTCCCGCGTTGAGCGCTTTGCGTCCCGCCATCGAGCAGGTGCTCAAGCGTGACGGCCGTCTGGATATGGTCGAGAAGCGTCGCCTCGATGACATGAAGGCCAAGTACAACTATCGTCTCGATCCCGGCTTTGAGGACATGATCACCAAGGCCCTGAATGTGACCGGAGCATGTGACTCGGCATTTGTCAGCCAGGCCATCAAGGGTGTTAAGACCCCGCTGTTCACTTATGGTAATAAAGAATCGGTTCCCGTTAAGGCCCTGTTGGGTCAGCTGAATCCCAAGGCTCCCGTTGCCGGCGTTGATAAAGCCAAAGATTTTATCATGTCGAAGGTGAATGTCCTTGCCGAGAAAGCTCTCAGCGACTATGACGCCCGTGAGCTGGTCAAGAACAATCCCGAGTACCGCAACCTGCTGAACGAGTACCGTGACGGCATGCTGCTGTTCGAAATCAGCAACCGCCGCGTGTGGAAGGCTGCCAGCCGCGACACCGTGGGCCTGGAGCAGTACTATGCCGCTAACCGCAGCAAGTACCTTTGGGACGAGCCCCACTTCAAGGGTATCATCCTGAGCGCCAAGAGCGACAGCGTGCTCAACCTCGTCAAGGCCGACCTCAACAAGTTTGGTGCCGACACGCTGACCGATGCCCTGCACAATAAGTACGGCAATGACATCCGCATGGAGCGCATGGTGGTCAAGAAGGGCGACAACCCCTATGCCGACTACCTGGCATTCCATGAGGGTGACAAGCCCGAGCGTAAGGGCTTCCCCGAGTTCATGATTATCGAGGGCGGCATCATCGACCAGCCCCAGGAGATGGCCGACGTGCGCGGTGCCGTGACCAGCGACTACCAGGATGTGCTCGAGCAGCGCTGGAAAGAGGAACTGGCCAAGAAATATCCCGCCAAGATCAACAAGAAAGTTCTCAAGAAGGTGAAGCGATAATCCTGCCTGTGTAACAGGACAAATCTATCATAGGGGGCTTGCCATGACGTGAAAAACAGTTAAGGCAGGCCTCTTCTTTTTTGACTTATCAATGCCTCGTTGCGACGACGGCATAACACTCGTGAAACGATAAAACGGTAAAGAACAATGAAAAGGAATCTGTTGACTATTGCGATGAGCACCCTGCTGGCGCTTGTGTCGGCTGCTGCCCCCGCCACGGCATTGCAGGTGCAGGAGTTTGTGTTGAACAACGGCATGAAGGTGTGGGTGAATGTGGACCACAGCCAGCCCAAGGTCTTTGGCGCCGTGGTTGTGAATGCCGGCGCCGTCGATTGCCCCAACACGGGCATCGCCCATTACTTTGAGCACATCATGTTCAAGGGCACCGACGAACTGGGCACCGTGGACTATGCCGCCGAGAAGGTCTATCTCGATTCCATCTCGATGAAGTATGACGAACTGGCCCTCACCAGCGATGCCTCGCGCCGCAAGGCCATCCAGCAAGACATCAACCGCTTGAATGTCGCCGCATCCCAGTTTGCCATCCCCAACGAGTTCAACCGCCTGACCGCGATGTGTGGCGGCACCGAACTGAATGCGGGCACGTCCTATGACTTCACCTTCTATCACAACACGTTCATGCCCCAGTACATCGAGCGCTGGTGCGAACTCAACAGTCACCGCTTTATCCATCCGGTCTTCCGTCTGTTCCAGGGCGAGTTGGAAACCGTGTATGAAGAGAAGAACATGTACAGCGACGACCCCGCAGCCATGCTGCTCGAGCAGATTACCGGCAAGTTCCTTGCGGGCACGCCCTATGCCTATCCCATCGTGGGCAGCACCGAGAACCTGAAGAATCCTAAACTCTCGGAGATGGAGGCGTTTTACAAGAAATATTATGTGGCCTCTAACATGGGCTTGATTCTGTCGGGTGACATCCGTGTCGATGACCTCAAACCCCTGCTGGAACGCACTTTTGGCCGTCTGGAGCGCGGTGTGAAGCCCGTCCGCGAGAAGATTGTTGCACCCGCCATTCAGGGACAGCCTGTCGAAAAGTTCCTGTTCCCCATGCCCATCATCGGCATGAGCGCCATGCTGTTCCGCGGCCCGTCGGAGTATGATGCCGACGCTCCGGCCCTCAAGGTAGCCATGTCGCTGCTGAGCAACGAGAACAAGACGGGTCTGCTCGATGAGCTGACCAACAAAAACCGCGTCTATATGTCGATGGCGCAGCACATGGGCTTCAACCAGACCGGTGTGCTCATGGTGGCCGTCGTGCCCAAACTGTTGTGCAGGGTCAAGACCGCCGAGAACCTGTGCCTGACCCAGCTCGAGAAACTGCTCAATGGCGAGTTCACCGACGAGCAGCTGCAGGCCGTCAAGCGGATGATGGTGTATGAAAACGAGTCATCGCTCGAGTCCATCTCCAAGCGCAGCGATGAGATGGTGGCTGCCATGTCGTCGGGCCTGTCGTGGAGCGATTACATGAAGCTGAAAGATGCCGTGGCCAGCGTCACCCGCGAAGACGTCATCAACGTGTCACGCAAGTATTTCACTGAGAATTTCTACCGTTTCCACAAGAAAAACGGCCGTTGCAAGGCCGAGCAGATCGCCAAGCCCGAGTACACGCCCGTCAAACCCAAGCACAGCGATGCCGAGTCGGCTTTTGCCCGTCACCTAGGCACCATCGATGCCGGCCAGGCGCCCGAGCTGCGCTACGTCGATTTCGATAAGGACGTGGTCAAGACGCCACTTGCCGGCGGCAACCGTCTGTATTCCACCACCAACCCACTGAACGACAACTTCTCGCTGATCATCAACTTCCACAAGGGAACGATGCAAGACAGGCTTCTTGATGCCGCTGCCGGCTATGTGGAAGAATTGGGTACCGATTCGCTCGATGTCAAGGCCCTGGGCTCGGCCATGCAGGCGCTGGGTGCCAAGCTGGAGATTGTTGCCAACGAGCAGTCCACCATCATGGTTCTGCAGGGCGAGGACAGCCAGCTGGAGTCCACGCTGGACCTGTTGAGCCATTTCATGGAGCACATGAAGGCCGACAAGGAGAAACTCGACGATGCGAAGGACGCTGCAGGGCCGGCCGAGAAATCCTTCTGGGACGAGAGCGACCAGGTGTTCGCCGCCCTCGTCAGCAAGGTGATGCATGGCGACCGTTCCTCTTTCCTGACCCGCCTGACCGCCAAGGAAATGAAGAAGACCCGTCCCGAGCAGCTCATCGCGTCGTTCAAGCAGTTGTATGATTGCCGTTACGACATGAGCTATACCGGAACCAAAGATGGTGCACAGGTGGCCCAGGCCATCAAGGAGCACCTGCCGCAACTGGCCGGCGGTCAGGAAAACGCTATGCAGGAGATTCCATTACAGGCACCCCAGCAGCCCACGGTGTATCTGTTTGACATGCCGTCGTCGCGCCAGACCATTGTGGGCGCTTATCTGCCGCTGGCCGACGTGACCAGCGACCGTGACCGCGCCCGTCTGCAGATGTGGGGTGAATACTTCGGCGGTGACATGTCGTCGGTGCTCTTCCAGGAGGTGAGGGAATTCCGCTCGATGGCCTATGCCGCCCAGGGTGTTGCCATGACACCCCAGCTGGCACGTTCCACTACGCCCAGCGGCTATATGGCTTTGGTCGCCACGCAGGCCGACAAGACGATGCAGGTCATCGGTTTGCTCGACACCCTTTTCAACGACATGCCCGTAAACAAGGGAAATATGCCACTGGCCAAGCTGAACCTCGCCAATGAAATCAACAACTCTTATCCCACCTTCCGCGGCATGCCGCTGATCGTGTCGCTGTCGGAGCGCATTGGCTATAACCGCGACGCCAACATGGTATTGGGCGAGCAGCTGTCCACTTTGGACGACGAGGAGATCCTGAAGTTCTATCAGGAGCGCATCCAGGGCAAGCCATACCAGCTGATGATTGTGGGCAACGTCAAGAAACTCGACCTCAAGGCGCTGGCCCGCTACGGTACCATCGTCAAGGTTAAGAAAGCCGATATATTCAAGACTAAGTGATGCTCGCTGCGCGAGCAGTTTAGAGCTTAGGGCTTAGAGCTTAGGGGGGTGCTCGCTGTCGCGAGCAGTTTAGGGCTTAGAGCTTAGAGCTTAGGGGGCGTCCGCATTCTTGTTGAGGGGGAGTGCGGATGCGTTGTTGTGGGTGTTGTTTGAAAAGCTTGGCGGTTTGGGCTGGCATTTAACAAACATTTTGGGAATTCATTTTGTGCTGCGGGGGAATTTGAGTAATTTCGCAGTTTGAAACTAACAAAAACGATTATAGAAGTGAAATTGAGATTTTTAAACGCGTTGGCGCTTGCGTTTGTGGCGCTTGCGGCGATGGCACAAAACAATGTGGCCGAGGAAGTTGCATGGGTAATCGGTGACGAGCCCATCTTCAAGAGTGATATCGAGGAACAATACCAGCAGGCAATCTATGAGCGCGTTGCCATCGACGGCAACCCCTATTGCGTCATCCCCGAGCAGATGGCGCTGGACAAACTGTTCCTGGACCAGGCGCGCATTGACACGGTCGAGGTGCAGGCCTCATCGATCAGTGCCGAGGTGGAGAACCGCATCAACTTCTTTATCGCCAACCTGGGCAGCAAGGAGAAAGTGGAGGAATACTTCCGCATGCCGCTGCCGCGATTGCGTGAGAAACTGAACGAGGTCTATAGCGACCAGTATTGCATCCAGCAGGTGCAGAACGAATTGACCAAGAACGTCAAGGCCACTCCTGCCGACGTGCAGAGGTTCTACAATAGCCTTTCGAAGGACTCGTTGCCCTATATTCCCATGCAGGTCGAGGCGCAGATCATCACCATCAATCCCGTGATTCCGCAGCAGGAGATTGACGAGGTGAAGTCACGATTGCGCGACTATGCCCAGCAGGTGAACACCGGTGAGCGCGAGTTCTCGACGCTGGCCATCCTCTACAGCGAGGACCAGGCTACGGCAGTGTATGGCGGCGAAACGGGCTTCCAGAGCCGTTCGGTGCTGCTGCCCGAGTATGCCACGGCAGCGTTCAACCTGAGCGACAGCCGCCGCGTGAGCAACATCGTCGAGACCGACGACGGTTTCCACATCATCCAGCTCATCGAGAAGCGTGGCGACCGCATCAACACGCGTCACATCCTGCTGCGCCCCAAGGTGAGCGACAAGGACCTGACCGACGCGCTGGTGCGTCTGGACAGCGTGCGCGCCGACATCAGTGCCGGCAAGAAGACATTTGACGAGATGGCACTGTTCATCTCGCAGGATAAGGACTCCCGCAACAACAACGGCCACATGCTCAACGAGAAGACACACAGCAGCCGCTTTGAGATGGCCGACCTGCCTGCCGAGGTGGGTAAGAAGGTGAGCCTGATGCAGCCTGGCGACATCAGCGAGCCCTTTGTGATGATCAACCCCAAGACCCGTCGCGAGCAGGTTGCCATCGTCAAGCTGGTGAAGCGCATCGATGGCCATAAGGCTGACCTGGCCGAGGACTTCATGATCATCAAGGACATGTGTGAGGCCAACGCCAAGGAGAAGATCATCCACGACTGGGTGGTCGAGAAACAGAAGAAGGTGTATGTCTACATCGAGGAGGGCTGGCGCGACTGTGACTTCAAGTATGACTGGCTGAAGAAGGGGAAGTAGTTTCTAGTCCCTAGTTTCTAGTTTTTAGGCATTAGGCATTAGGCTTTAGGCTTTAGGTATTAGGTATTAAGTTTTAGAGATGGGCTTGGTCGATAGACAGAAAGGCAGCGGCTCACGATGGCGGCACGTCATTGTGGCCTCGTGCCTGATGGCACTGCTCATGTCGCCGGTGGTGTGGGCCCAGAATCCCACGCGCTCGATTAAACAGCGCCTGTCGACCCAACACATCAAGAAACTTCCTGCTCCCACCAATCCGCAACCGGCACAGGCCGCCCGCAAGGGATCGAAAGGTCCTACCGTGTCGCGCATTACCCCGCAGATTCCTAAAGCCAACCGCAACCAGTCGAATAAGGTGTTCCTGGAGAATGCCGACTTGCTCACGGCCAACGAGAACATCAGCCGTGACTACCAGGTGCTCAAGGGCAACGTGCGCTTCAGGCGAGGTGACATGTACATGTTCTGCGACAGCGCCTATTTCTATGCCGAGACGAGTTCGCTCGACGCCTTTGGCCACGTGCGCATGACGCAGGGCGACACCCTGTGGGTGTATAGCGACGTGCTGCACTACTACGGCGACCAGGGCGTTGCCGAGCTGCGCAACAACGTGCGTCTGGAGAACCGCAGTACCACGCTGCTGACCGACGCGCTGGACTATGAAATCAATAGCAATGTGGGCTACTACTTTGACGGTGGTACCATCGTCGATAACCGCAACAACACCGAGCTGCGGTCAAAGTACGGTCGCTACGAGCTCGACACCAAGCAGGCCGAATTCTCGCGTGACGTGCACTTGGTCAACGACCGCTACGAGATGTTTACCGATCTGCTCGACTACAACACGCAGACGCACTTTGCCCACATCACCAGCGAGACGCTCATCGTGAGCGACAGCAACACCATCAACACAACCAACGGCTGGTACAATACCAGCGCCGACGACGCCACCCTGTATGAGCGCTCGCTCATCACCGCCAAGGACGGCAAGACCCTGCTGGGCGACACGGTTTATTATAACCGCAAGCGCAACTTTGGCGAGGCACGCGGCAATGTCGTCATCACCGATCCCAGTAACAAGGTGATTCTGGACGGCGACTACGGCTATCATGACGATAACGCCCATTACAGCTATGTGACCCGCCGGGCAAGGGCCCGCGAGTTCTCGCAGAAGGATACCATCTATCTGCACGCCGACACGCTGTGCACGCTCATCAACCATGTGGTGAACGACTCGGTGAACGATTCGGTGCGCGTGCTGCGTGCATTCAACCAGGTGAGGTTCTACCGCAGTGACGTGCAGGGCATCTGTGACTCGCTGCAGCTGAGCGAAGCCGACACCATCATCAACATGTACCGTCATGCGGTGGTGTGGAACCAGGAGCGGCAGATCTTTGGCGACGAAATCAATGTGCACCTCAACGACAGCGCCGCCGACTGGGCAACGCTGCCCACTGGCGGACTGATGGCCGAGCACCTGGGTGAAATCTATTATGACCAGTTGAGCGGCAAGAAGATGAAGGCCTGGTTTGAGGAAAAGGAACTCAGGCGGCTCGACGTGGACGGCAACGTGCAGGTCATCATGTTCCCGCAGGAAAAAGACTCGACCTATAACAAGATGGTCAATGCCGAGTCCAGCTATATGCGGCTGAACCTCAAGCCCAAACAGGAGGTGGACCGCATCACCATGTGGCCCGAGGTAACGGGCAAGGTAACACCGTTGTATCTGGCCAAGCGCACCGACATGTACCTGCCGCAGTTCAGGTGGTATGACGAAGTGAGGCCCAAGTCGCCCGATGACATCTATGACGTGAGCGACGAGCTCAAGCAGCTCATTCAGGGCATCGAGGGCGGCACGCGCCGCCGCTCGGGCAGCAATGTCACTGCCCCCGAGACCATTGTCCAGCCCGCGCCCGATGTGAAAAACCTTCAAAAAATTGACGTGCCATGAGTGATGTGATCAAACTATTGCCCGATTCTGTCGCCAACCAGATTGCCGCCGGCGAGGTGATTCAGCGCCCCGCCAGCGTCATCAAGGAACTGGTGGAGAATGCCATCGACGCCCAGGCAACCCACATCCAGATCATCCTCAAGGACGCGGGCCGCACCCTGATCCAAATCATTGATGATGGGGTGGGGATGAGCGAGACCGACGCCCGTCTGGCTTTTGAACGCCACAGCACGAGCAAGATTCGTTGTGCCGACGACTTGTTCACGCTGCACACGATGGGCTTTCGCGGCGAGGCGCTGGCATCGATTGCCGCCATCTCGCAGGTGGAACTGCGCACCCGTCGCCACGATGCCCAGTTGGGCACGCGACTGCTCATCAACGCGTCGCAGTGCGAGCTCCAGGAGCCCGATATGTGTCCTGTGGGCAGCAACTTCATGGTCAAGAACATCTTCTTTAACGTGCCTGCACGCCGCAAGTTCTTGAAATCCAACCAGGTGGAGTTGAGCAATATCGTCAAGGAATTTGAAAAACTGGCACTGGTCAACAACGAGGTAGAGTTCACGCTCATCCACAACGATAATGTGATGTACAAGCTGATGCAAGGCACCTTCCGCCAGCGCATCGCCGCCTTGATGGGCAACAATATGGACCAGCAGCTGCTGCCGGTGACTATCGACACGTCGATGGTCAAGGTGCAGGGCTACATCGGCAAGCCCGAGAACGCCCGCAAGCGCAATGCGCTGCAGTTCATGTTTGTCAACGGGCGATATATGCGTCACCCCTATTTCCACAAGGCGGTGATGTCGGCCTACGAGCAACTCATCCCCGAGGGTGAGCAGCCCAACTACTTCCTGCGTTTCACCGTCGAGCCCGAGTCCATCGACGTGAACATCCATCCCACCAAGACCGAAATCAAATTTGAGGACGAGATGCCCATCTGGCAGATCCTTGCCGCCGGCGTGAAAGAGACGCTGGGACGCTTCAGCGAGGTGCCTGCCATCGATTTCAACACGACGGACGCTCCCGAGATACCCGCCTACAGCAGCCATGTCGAGGTGCATAACCCCGAGATTGCCGTTGACACTTCTTATAATCCATTCAAGAGCCAGGACAAGCCCTCAGGCGGCCAACCGCGGCACCATGTGCCCGATAACCGCCCGATGAGCAACTGGGACGAGCTGTTTGCCAATTTCGAGCGCAAGAAACGCGAGGGATTGGAGCAGCAAGGCACCGATGCACCGGCCGATGAAGCAAGCGTGTCGCAGGGCGAAACTGTCCAGCAGCCCGTTCTGCCGATGGGCGATGTGCAATCGGTTTACCTGCAGCTTAAGGGGCACTACATCCTGTCGCCCGCCAAATCGGGTCTGATGGTCATCGACCAGCACCGTGCTCACGTACGCATCCTGTTCGACCGCTACATCGGGCGCCTGCATGCGGGAAATCTGTCGTCCCAGGCCATCCTCTTCCCCGAGGTGCTGCATCTGAGCGCTGCCCAGAGTGTGGCGCTGCAGGAGCTGCTGCCCGAGATGGAGCAGATGGGCTTCCAGCTGGCCAGCCTGGGCGGTAACGACTGGGCTATCAACGCCATCCCTGCCGGCATCGAGGGCGTGGACCCGGTGGCTATGGTACAGCAGATTCTCGAATCGGTCGAAAATGGCGGAATGCCTGTCAAGCGTCGCATCATGGAGCACCTGTCGCTCACGGTGGCCCGCTCGGCTGCGATACCCGTTGGCCGCACGCTCCAGCAAGAGGAGATGGAAGTGCTTGTCGCCGACTTGCTGCGCCTGCCCGAGCCCAACTACACTCCTGACGGAAAGACCATCATCACGGTCATTCCCATGGAGCAAATCTCTAAACTGTTTTAATCATGTTTGACACCTACCGAATTACCCAAGATACTGACCTATATAATCTCCACACCCACACCCAATTCTGTGACGGGCACGCTCCCATGGAGGAGTTTGTGACCGAGGCCATTGCCCAGGGTTTTACCCATCTGGGCTTTACCCCGCATTCGCCCGTCTCGGCCGAGAGCCCCGTGAACATGACGCGCGGGCAGGTGCAGGAATATTTCGACGAGATGGAGCGCCTGCGCCGAGCCTATGGCGACAAAATCCACCTGTACACCTCGATGGAGATTGACTATGTGAGCGTGGGTGACGGCCCTGCCGACGACTACTTCAAGCAGTTGCCGCTGGATTACCGCATCGGTTCGGTGCACTTCATCCCTGCCATCAACGACCCCGACGTGATGGTGGATATCGACGGCAAGTTCCAGGGTTTCAAGGAGCGCATGAGCAAGTACTTCGACTGCGACATCGAGTATGTGGTCAAGACTTTCTATTCCCAGATGATGGCTATGGTCGAGGAGGGAGGATTTGATATTGTGGGGCACATGGACAAGATCGGTTTCAACGCCAGCGAGTATCTTGACGGCATTGACGAGGAACCGTGGTATGACAAGCTGGTCATCGACCTGTTTGAGAACATCATGGACCATCACCTGGTCATCGAAATCAATACCAAGGCGTGGCTGCAGCGCAACAGGTTTTATCCCAACCTGAAGTACTTCGGTATGCTCAAGCGCTTTAACGCCCCTGTGGTGGTCAACAGCGACGCCCACTATCCCACACTGCTCAACAGCGGCCGCATGGAGGCCCTCAAACTCCTCAACGTGCTGTAAGTAACCAAATTCCAAGAGATATGAAAACGAGAATCAATGTTAAGGTATGGGCGCTGGCCATGCTGATTGCCGCATTGCTGCCCACAGTGATGACAGCCCAGGATTTCACCGATAAGGACACCCTGCGTTATGTGGATGCGATGCATTACCGCTTGATTAACTGGGCTTTTGACCGCACGTTGAAGTCGCGCATCCCTCTGGAATTCTATGGCAATGTGCGCCCCACCTTGTGGGACCGTGCCAGCTGCACCAGCGGCAAGGCCATCCGTTTTGCCACCAACTCCACGGCCATCGCCGTGCGCTATAACCTGTTGACCAACATGCACATGATGCACATGGCCGACACCGGCATCAAGGGCACCGACCTCTACATCTGGGACAAGGATACCGAGAGCTGGCAGTTTGTGAACTGCAACCGCCCCGTGCGCATCGACAACGATATACGTCCCCGTCAGGACTCCATCCAGAGCAAGGTGTATGTGGACCGGCTCGACGGCAAGATGCACGAGTACATGATTTACCTGCCGCTCTATGACGGTGTGCGCTGGATAGAGATTGGCGTGGACAGCAATGCAGTGATCATGCAGCCCATGCTCGACTCGCCGCGCGAGGGCAAGAAGTTCATCTTCTACGGCACGAGCATCATGCAGGGTGGTTGTGCCTGCCGTCCCGGCATGGTAGCCACAAGCATCATCCAGCGCGACCTGGATGTGGAGTGCGTCAACCTGGGCTTCAGCGGCGAGGGTAAGATGGACTCCTGCATGGCTCAGGCGATGGCTGCCATTCCCGATGTGGCCGCCTATATCCTGGACCCCATCCCCAACTGCACCAAGGACATGTGCGACACGGTGACCTACGGCTTCGTGAACATATTGCGCACGCTGCGCCCCGAGGTGCCCATCTTTATGGTCGAGGGTCAGATGTACAGCTATGCCAAGTACAGTGCCTTCTACAGCGAGTACCTGCCGGCCAAGAACAACGAATACCACAAGAATTACCTGAAGCTGAAACAAGATAACCCCAATAACCTGTACTACATCACCTGCAAAGACCTCTACGGTCCCAACAACGAGGGTACCGTTGACGGCATCCACCTGACCGACATCGGTTTCTGGTGGTATGCCCAAAAACTGGAACCCTACCTGCGCGCGGTGCTTGACGGCACCTCCATCCCGCAGGAACCCGGCGTTGACGACCCCAGGTAAACTACGAATTACGCGAATTAAACTAATTGTTAGTCAGTGAATTCGCGTAATTCATAGTTTATGAAGAATAGGGTCAATTAGGGGAATTTGCAATAATGAGAGTGCGAATGCCAAATTTGTAAAACTCGCGTAATTCGTAGTTTATTAAGAAAATGAAAACCAGGAAGAGCCATTATATACAAGACCTTATACTTGAGGGCGAACACGAGCACCAGGACTTCAAATACCAGATTACCGATGCCCGCAAGATTGCCCGCTCGATAGCCGCCTTTGCCAACAACAGCGGCGGCCATCTGCTCATCGGCGTGAAAGACAACGGCAACATCGCCGGTGTGCGCAGCGAGGAAGAAATCTACATGATCGAGACCGCTGCCCAGATGTACTGCCGCCCCGAGCAGCATGTGACCTTCAAAGTGTTCAACATCAACGGCAAGTCGGTGGTCAAGGCCGATATCGCCGAGGCCGATGAGAAGCCCGTTGAAGCCCCTGACGACAACGGCAACTGGCACGTCTATTACCGTGTGGCCGACGAGAATATGCTGGCCAGCCGCCTGCACGAGCGCATCATGAGCGCCGAGACGGCCATCGAAGAAACACGCACTGCCGAAACCATCAGCTATAGCGAACGCGAGCAGGTGCTGCTCGACTACCTGCGCAACCACGGCGGCATCACCCTCGAGGGTTACATGAAACTTGCTCATATCAGCGAAGAAACCGCTACTAAGATTGTTGTCGCCCTTCACAGCATGGGCGTACTCTCCCTGCAATACCACGACGGCAAGTGCCTCATCGTTGGCGCTTCTTGACACTGCTCCTGCCCTCACGCTAAGACTTTATATCTCGGCGAATTAAACGAATTAAACTAATTGGTATCTGCGCACTTGGTTTTTTCAAACAACTTGAACAACAGACATTGGGTTAAACAACAAAGACAACTTTTTTTGTTCTGGCGTGCGCGCTCGTTTTGTTACAGTTTATGCTACTATAAAAAGGAAACCGCTGGAGTGTGAGTACTCCGGCGGTTTTCTTTGTTATTAGTCGTTTGTCGTACCTTAGAAGGGCAGGTCGTCACCAGCGCCACCCTGGTCGAACGTGTTGTCGACGGGAGGAGGTGCGGGAACGCCCTCGGGGGCGGGAGCGGGTGCACCGGCAGCAGGGGGATAGGGCGCAGGTGCAGCAGGAGCCATGTTGGGGTCTTCCTTCATGGCCTTGAAACCGCGGATGTCGGTGTACCAGCGGCCATTGAACTCGCGGCTCTCGATATCGTAGCTCAGCGTGATCACGTCGCCCACCTCGAGGGGGAACTGATCAGCCCTGTCGCCAAAGAAGTCGAACTTCACCTTCTTGGGATAGCTGTCGAGGGTCTCGAGGACATATTCCTGTTTCTTCCACTGGTTGCCAGCTTTGGAAACGCCGCCCACGGGTTCCATCTTCTGGATGATTTTACCTTTGATGTCCATTTCTTGTTATATAGTTTAGTGTTTAGAGTTTAGTGTTTAGGGTCTAGTTTCAAAATAATGGCGGATGCCTCTCTAAACTTTAACCACTAAACTCTAAACTGCGAGCAAAGCTCGCATGAATTACTTGCTCTCCTCGGCAATGACCTTGAGGATGTTCTGCACTTGCTTCCAGGCCTTCTCCACGGCGGGGATGTGGCAGCGCTCGGCGGGCGAGTGCACGTCACGCAGCGTGGGACCGAAGGAGATCATCTCCATGTCGGGACGGGCCTTGAGGAACAGACCGCACTCCAGACCGGCGTGGATAGCACGAACCTCGGGACGAACGCCGAAGAGCTTCTCCCACGAGTCCTTGGCAACCGTGAGGAGGTGGCTGTCGCTGATGGGCTCCCAGCCCTGGTAGCCACCCTCGCTGATGATTTCGTTGGCACCAGCCATGCGGAAGATGGTCTCGCACCTGTGGGTGAGGTCATACTTGCCACTCTCAACCGATGAGCGGTGGAACATCTCGACAACAATCTGGTTGCCCTCGCGCATCTTGACGCTGGCGAGGTTGGTCGAGGTCTCAACAAGGCCGGGAATCTCCATGCTCATGGCATCGATGCCGTGAGGAGCCACGTAAACGGCGTTGACAACGCGGCGTGCGGTGTCGGTGTCGATGATGGTCTCGGGAGCGTCAACGCTATTGCAGGTGATTTCCATCTTGGGCTCGGTGCGCTTGTACTCGTTCTTTACCTCGGCGATGAAGGTGTTGAGCACGACGCTCAGCTTCTCCTTGTCCTCGGGCTTGATACCGATAACGAGGGTAGCAGCGTGAGCGATGGCGTTGTGCAGGTTACCGGCGTCGATCTTGGCCAGCACATAGTCCATCTCCTCACCGATGTTCCACAGCAGACGGCTGCTCAGTTTGGTCGTGGTGGCGAAGCCCAGGTGGATGTCGGCACCGCTGTGACCGCCGTGCAGGTGCTCAAACTTGATCTCGAAGTAGGTGCGATCCTGGGGAGCAGCCTCGGGCTTGTAGTTGAACTTGAAGAGGCTTACCAGACCACCGGCGCAACCCATGGTGATGACGCCGTCTTCCTCCTCGTCGAGGTTGAGCAGGTAGTCACCCACGAGCATGTCGGCCTCGATGTTGCTGGCACCGGTCAGGCCGGTCTCCTCGTCAACGGTGGCGAGGGCCTCCAGGGGACCGCATTGCAGCGTCGGCTCGATAACGGCAGCCAGAGCGATAGCCAGGCCCATACCGTCGTCGGCACCCAGCGTGGTGTTGTTGGCACGTACCCACTCGCCATCAATGATGGTCTCGATGGGGTCGGTGTCGAAGTTGTGGGTCGAGCCGGGACCTTTCTCGGCGACCATATCCATGTGACCTTGCAGCACGATGCCCTTGCACTTCTCGTAGCCGGGAGCGGCGGGCCTGAAGATGGCCACGTTGCCGGTCTTGTCGATCTTATACTCCAGATTGTGCTTCTTGGCGAAGTCCACGAGCCATGCGCGGATCTTGTCTAACTTGCCTTCTTCGTTGCCACTGGGGCGGGGCACCTTGGTAATCTCGTCAAAGATTGACCATACTGCCTGCGGATTCAAATCTTTTACTTGCATTGTAAAAAATGATGGTTTTAAATGTTAGTGAATATTATGGTTTTTATACTTGTGCTTGTTGAAGCCTGTTTCGAACCGCTAAGTTACAACTTTTTCTCGAAACACAGACCAATTGTCAATAAAAAATCCGAGGAATTAAAAATTTAACTATCTTTGCAACAAACAATTTTTCATCATCGATATCGTTAAAAATCTATCTTTATGAAACTTTACAAGGCTAACATCATCTATACTCGCGATAAGGAACGCTTTGAGGTCGTGGAACATGGCTATGTGGGCGTCGAAAACGGGCGCGTCGTGGACGTGGCCAGCAGTGCCAACGCTTTTGGCGTGCAGCCCGAAGAGGTGATAGATTACGGCGACTGCCTGCTCATACCCGCAATGAACGACATGCACGTGCATGCCGGGCAGTACCGCAACCAGGGCATCTCTATGGACATGGAACTGCTGGAATGGCTCAACAGCTATACCTTCCCCGAAGAGGCGAAATTCAGTGACACGCGCTATGCAAGGCGCATGTACAGCCGCTTTGTGCACGACCTGTGGCGCTATGGTACGATGCGCACCGCAACCTTCGCCACTACCCATCTCGAGAGCACGCGCCTGCTCATGGAGCTATTCCGCGAGTCCGGTATGGGAGCCTTGGTCGGCAAGGTGAATATGGACCGCAACTCCATCGATGCCCTGCTTGAGAGCGTCGATGAGGCTGAGGCAAGCAACGAAGCGTTCATCACCGAGTGGAATGACCCAGACGGTCTAGTCAGACCCATCATCACGCCACGTTTCATACCCTCGTGCTCGTCAGCCATGCTGCGGGTTTGCGGCGAACAGGCACAAAAGTACCAGGTGCCCGTGCAGTCTCACTTGTCTGAGAACCTGGGTGAAATCGCCCTGGTGCGTGAGCTGGAGCCTGAGAGCCGCTTCTATGGCGACGCCTATGACCGCTATGGCCTGTTCGGACAGACACCAACCATCATGGCACACTGCGTCTTCAGTGAAGGCGAAGAGCTGGAACTGATGAGCCGTCGCAACGTGATGGTGGCGCATTGCCCCACGTCGAACATCAACCTGATAACCGGAATCGCGCCCATCCGCACCTTCCTCGACATGGGCATAAAAGTGGGCTTGGGCAGTGACATCAGCGGCGGCCATGACATGAGCATCATGCGCGTGATGGTCTATGCCATTCAGGAAAGCAAACTTTACTACCAGAAGTACAAGGACAAGCGCTTCCTCACGCTCTCAGAGGCCTTTTGGATTGCCACCAAGTCGGCAGGCAGCTTCTTTGGCCGCGTGGGCAGCTTCGAGCCAGGCTACGAGTTCGATGCCCTCGTTATTGACGACAGCGACCTGAACCACGGCAACTACACGCTGACTCAACGCCTCGAGCGCTTCATCTACGTGGGCGATGACCGCCACATCGCCGTCCGTTTCTGCCGCGGCAGGGAAATTCCAGAGCCCCACATCTTGGACTAATCCACAAATTGGCGTTAAGCCATCATCCGATAATTTTGTCAATCAGTTTTAGTGTCGGTTCAACGGACTGAAGGTCGGTAAGGATATTCTCATTCTTTCCCTCGATGGCGTTAAAAAAGGTGGTGATCTCTTGGAAAAAGCCTTGAGTGTAGATGGAATTGTTGGCAATGGTAGGGGAAAAACTGTCGTGACGGTACAGGTATTCGACCGATTGACGGCGAGTAAGAAGCTTCTCAATGGGAACGCCTTTGATGGCAGCCTGCTTGGGAACAAAACTCAACACCTCGCATTGGGCCAGGTGATAGCTGCCTGAGCGGGTGTGGACATTGAGTGACTGTCGCGCGTCTTGCCAGCAGTGGCCGGTGGACAACTCTATCGTGCCGACAATGTGCTTGTGGCGAAGCATCAGGATATAGGAATGTTCATCAATCTCTAAATAGGAAACGATTTCGGCCTTACCAAACAGCCATGTGGCCAGGTCTATCGGGTGGATGTACAAGTCTAGCAGGACATTGCCCTCGGGATAAGCCCCTGTGAGATAATGCAGGTCATAGTTGAGCTGTTGTTCACCCTTTAATCGGCGCTTGAGTGTCTGGACTGCTGGTGCGTAGCGTTGTTGAAGGCCAACCATCGCTACCCGTGAACCGAATTCTCGTTGTAACTCGATAAGTTCCTGCAATTGTTCTAATGATTGGCATGGCGGCTTCTCTATAAACAGCGATTTGCCGCTTTGTAAAACGCGGGATGCTATGGAAAAATGTGCACTGGGCGATGCTGCGACAAAGATGCCCTTCACAACCTTATCATTAAGGATATCATCAAGCCTGGTCGTTGCTTTTGTTCCTTTAAATTTGCGTTCAATGAGCCGTGCCTTGCGTTCACTGGTTACGCAGATGTACTTCAATGGCACTTGCAGGTAGTGAAGCACAGGGTAGAGGTTGGTCAGGCTGTGCTGTCCCATGCCGACGAAGGCATATTGACACTTGTAGGTTTGATTCAGATAGCGCTCGGTGCGCATACGCTTATAGCGGTTAATGAGTTGTTGTATCATGATTTCAACAGTTTATGATAGGTCATTTTGCTGTCATCTGTCCATTGATAGGGACCATAGAATCGTTCAATGAGTGTTTTTGGCAGCAAACACTCTAAGTTGCGCATCAGGATGATGTCATACTTGCGGTGGAAGTTAATCCAACAGCCGTTACACTGCTTGGAGTATCGGCACTGAGTGAGCGCACTATCATGACCGTTGAAGATTTCGTCCAGTGATTGGTCGTGGATGTTGCCTAACTTGACATCAAGATTTTGGCACAAGGGTACGTCCCCGTTGCTGTGGATGACAATGCTGCTCATGATGCTTTGGCACCGAAGTCGCAGGTTGCCACTCCGCCATTGGTCATAAAGTGCTACAAAGTCATAGTTCTCTTGTGTCTTGTGGATGTTAGAGGGAATACGGCCCACAAAATCGGTCGCCTCAATCAGCTCGCTTGTGGTGTCAAAGAACGCCATCGTGCCATATATGCCGATGCGCACGTCAATGCCGTAATGCAAGGCCACATTGATGACATGCTCCATGTCCTTGAACGAGTTCCACGGTGACAGGCAGAACATGAGCGACAGCGGTACCTCGTCCTTCAATGTCTCAACAACATCAATTACCTTGTCATAGCCGTCGCAGCCGCGCATCCTCTTGTAGGTTTCCTTGTCCCCATCGAGTGAGACATACAGGTGGCGCGGGCGGAATCGCTTAACTGCATCGATAATCCGCTGGGGAGCAAGAGCATTGGTCAGCAGTGTGTAATTCGGGTGGTGCTGATGAAACCATGCCATGATTTCATCGGCCTGAGGATGCAGGATGAATTCGCCGCCTTCCAGCCCGACGGTTGTTCTGCTCGTGATGCAACGGCTCTGCATGACGCGCCTGATGTCGCCAAGCGATAGGTACTCACGCTTTTTCTGCCAGATGTTGCAGTGCTTGCAATGAGACTGGCAAGTCGTTGTGGCATAAATCATCAGTTGGCTGAGCCTTTTGTGATGTGGTCTGGACATATTGTTGAGATACAATAGTCCGTTATACAGGTAATCAGTTAGTTTGTACATAAAAAATCCTTGATGGTTTGGTCCTCTACAAGTGTAGATGCACTCAATCCATCAAGGACTGCACGAGTATCTTCAGAAATTGAATTGAATCGCCACAGCAGAAACTATCGCTTCAACAGAATCTCAATTAGGGTTGTGACGTCAGAAATGTTGGCCACCCCATCCCCGTTGACATCACCACGCTTGTTTTCCAAAATGCTCTCGTCAAACTTCTGTCCCTTATAGACTATTTCATCCCCTTCGACAACATGGCTCAGGCCAAAATAGGTACCGTAACCCGTTGGTAATACCATGAAGAAATCAAGCGTGTAACTTGAAAAAGCATCGATGCCCACTCCCTCAATGATACGGAAATCGCCCCCAGATAGGCTTCCAACATATTGCTTGGCCAGATGAGTGCCAAGTGCTATTGTGTCGGTGTAGCAATGCTGATACTGCTCATTATATCCTGATTGGTTTACAAGTCTATCCCAATAGGCTACAGGATCATTGAAATCGTATAAAATAAACTCCTGTCCTTCACTGATGAGGTCATAAATATCGGGTGAAAAGGAGTTGCCGATAGGACAATCGGGATACATTTTGCCATCTGGCACTATTGCGTATACAATCTTGTCGGCCTCGCGCATGTAGATAGGCACTGTGTCATTATTGGCGTTAATGGCACCGCCGTGGTACTTGTGCATGGCTTTGTAGGTGAGTCCGTTGATGACGGTATCGCCCTTGAATTCAAGGTTCATATATACTTTGCCTTTTCCCAATATGGGGTCAGCAGGGTAGAAACCATCCTCATTGACATAATAGTAAACCCACTTAACACCTTCGCGTACAAAAGGCGTATACATGTACTCGTTTGCCGCAACCTGTGATACCGCCATCAAGGCAAGGGC
>JAEEGF012384261.1_pt1 | contig 37211 bp, 41 predicted proteins | sample 9134171 | NCBI WGS metagenome assembly JAEEGF01 (sample SAMN16246542, study PRJNA631951) | gut metagenome | biome: gut microbiome; feature: rumen; material: AP-attached | host: Bos | place: Iran: Karaj | collected 2018-10 | reverse complement strand
ATAAATTTGTTATTTGTTGTGATTGATATAAATTGTTACAATTACAAATACTTCACCAAATAATGAAAAAACAAAGGATAGTATCGAATATATTTGGATATCTTCCAATTTTTCTATACGCTTCGCTGTGGTTTCAGGATGTTTTTTTCTATAAATAACACTTGAAATGATACCAATTACACCCAGCAACAACGCAAACGCTATAGCAATGTACGCTTCTTTAGCGATTTGCTTTGATGTATCAAAGCGGATTTCCTGATTATCTGCGCTTACCCAGATATCAATCTTACCCTCCTCACGTTTATCGACTTGTTCCCTAATCTGTCTGTAATGATATTCTCCATCTGCATACCAGGTCAATAAATAGTCATACCTTGTAACATAAGTTCCATGGTGTAATACTTTCGTAGCTTTGAGATTAGATATTTCTCCAGACATTTTTTCAAAATCGCTTGATCTAACAGAACTATGCAAATTAACCAATCCACAAAACAACAAAGTTGCCGCTATAATAAAACACAATAAACTCACACATTTCCTATAAAAATCAAATAATTGCATAATTATTACCTCTCCTTATTATCTAGTTATCAATTATTTAGTAGATTGTCCGACACTAATTTACAACTTCCATACAAACCTCTCAAATCTTCTATCAGTGCCTCTCTCATTGCATCCATTACATATTGCTCCTCATCTCTTAACTCACGGTTCACATAATAATCTTCAATCATGAGTGAATAATTAGAATTATCATATTCACATCTGTAATGGATTTCACTTACAACGTTTTTTTAAATAAAACTACTTACGATCGGACCATCTATTCCTTCGATAACTAATGAACCAGGGCTATCATTATAAACTAGAAACATTCCCTTTTCTCTATCAGCTGTCCAATGCCTCGGTATTCTTGCTTCTCCACCATGGTACACTCTTATAATTTTAATTTTTTCGAGAAATTTTTCATCTTCTTCATTTAATCCTTCAAAGACAAAATTAAATTTGCTATCCATTTTATCCCTCATTTAGCCAAAAAAAATTGTATAAAATAATCAGTACGACTATTTTGTTGAACGATGCACTATTTTCTGTTGTATCATTCAAGTAGCCACTTTTAATTTAAAATATAGTTCCATATAGTTACCGCCTATATATATACATCAAAATACCACCTAGCCTTGTGACTGGGTGGTATCTAAATAAATTCAACTATCTTTCCTAAAAAATCTTCAGTTGAAGAAATTGCTATACACTGCGGCATATCATAAATTGGCACTGGTTCAAACTCTTTTCCATTAATCCTATATTTACTATATTTTTTTTCGGGTATTTCATCTAGTTTTAGTACCGAGTATTGTCCTATTTGAAAATTATAAATAACTTTACTCATTTCATACACCACCTTCCTGCCGATACTTCTTTGTTGAACGTCCTTAATCTCATCAATTAGACTTTATTTATTCCATATTTCCTGCAAATATCCTTTCAATTACGATCTGTGTCATATCCTGCACCGACTCGGCATAACCATTCCTTGCCCACTTCATAAATATGCCGAAAAGCCCATAGGCAAGGTAAGAGCTTTCGTAGGTATCAATGAACTGCCCTATGTCGCTATCTGTCATTATAATCTCATAGGCCGACAAGATTGCTCCATGATGTCCCTGTCCGATGATTAGGTCGTTCTTATTTCGCAGAGAATAGCAAAAATCAAAATATCGTCTGACACGGTAGCTGTCATTTAACTGATGCTCTTTAAGCCTGTGTTCACGCTCATATTCACGCCACTTCATAATGATGAAGGTGGTAATAATCTCGTCCTTTGACTTAAAATTGCGAAAATAGGTCGCCCTTCCAATGCCGCCCTCCTCGCACAACTCGTCCACGGTGATCTTATCGATATTCTTCTTTTTCATCAGTTTGAACAATGCTTCACCGTAGGCTGAGATCACATATTCAGACATTTTCCATTCTTCCTTTCTGCTCGATGATACTATTTTGCTAAATAGTATCATTTTCACGATTTTATTCACTTTCTAGCCAAATCATGATACTATAGTATCATCCATGAGGTAGTTCGTCAAATTCTGGCTAGGAAAGGAGGCGTTATTATGGAAAACACAAACGCAAAAAACATACTGAAAAAGTTTTTTATCATCATAGGAATTATCACTGTGGTGATTACATTAAGCATATTTATTCTTCTGAAGCTGACAATCCTCAGGTCCTTCCCGGTGCTCAAGGGTGAACCAGAGATTGGCAAGTGGTATGATGTCGAAGTTGACAGTGCAAAATCCTCTGACGGCAGCGAATGGCACGGCATCTTCCGCAAGGGCACTGAAAACAAGGTGGTCGTGTATTTCTTCGGTGGCGGTGTGAGCATCACCCCTAAGACGTCCGAGGGAGGTAAGGAGTTCTATGCAACGAATATGACGGCTCAAGATTTTGTAGCACAGGGTGGCATCGGCAATACTGCGGAAGATAATCCATTTAGGAACTGGAGTTTTATCGTGATACCCTATGCAACGGGTGATTTCCATTCAGGAATGGGAACTTACGAGGGCGAAAAAACAGTATATCACATAGGATACAACAATTACTCCGCTTATATCGAACAGATCAAACATTATATCGGAGAACCTGACACGCTGCTTGTAACAGGCTTTTCAGCAGGCGGATTTGCGACCTCTTTACTGGCTGATGATGTAATCGACCGTTTTCCGAGTGCAGAAAATGTAACCGTCTGTGTTGACAGCTCGCTCCTACTTTATGACGGATGGCACGAAACGGCTGTGAATTTATGGAAATCTCCGACTCAGATTTCAGACAGACTGACCACAAACAACCTTGTCCTTGACAGTCTTACTGCACTCCATGAGAAGCGTGGTGAAAACGTAAAAATACTCTTTGACTGCTCCTATCGTGATGATACACTAATGCAGTATCAGTCCTATATCGACAGCGGAAAAATGGATAAAACAAAAGAGCTTGGCGATAACTTCCAACGTAATCTGAGAGAAATGGTAAAAGGGTTGCAAACAAATATCCCCGATGTTGGCATTTATATCTGGAACTTCGGAAAAGATGAAAACACCCATAATACCCAGCATACAATTATCTCTTCAAATGTGTTTGACAAGCTCGGAAACAACCGAAGTGTTGGAGAATGGATATTTGATGCTGTAAACGATGATGTCAGAACTTATGGACTAGAACTGCTCGATTGAGCATTTTGATGTGAGAACAAAAATGAAAGCTGAAATAGAAAAGGGGAAAACATACTCATTAATTACATCTTGTATCAGCCAAATAACAAGCACGACATCTTGTTTTTTACAACACCATTTATTCATACTCTGATTATATCATAATGTGAAAATTAACCTCAACTTTTTTCCTGATAATCTAACAATTGTTAGATGACTCTAACTTTTGAGGGTTGCTATTTTTTGTTGGCGCTATTTATCACCAAGACATCGTTTACAAGGTTGGTACCCCTTTTCCTTCAATGCTTCAATAGAGCTTGTAACTGATTGCTTGTTGTGTTCCGCCATATCATCTACACTTTTACAAGTTGGTAAATGAATTTTCTTGGTGTTTGTGTTGAGAATGTAGGTAGCCTCGTTTGTATTATTTGCATTATCTGTAATATCTGTATCAGCAGAGTTCTCAGCGTTTTTATTAAATGGCGCTGAATCATCTGAAATACAACTGTCACCTGTACTGTAATCTATAGTTATTCCAGGTTGAATATTATAACAAAAAACATTAAAGCAGATGGCTTGTCCTTTATCTTCTACGGACCATGCCTCCATTTTTACCCCTGTGGCAACAAGATTATCAGATTCAAAAACAGGCGTAACTCTATATAAAACGTGGTTGTCTGTTGTACTCACATAATCCAATACCTTCAACTCAAATATCGGCATTATTTCCTGATTCATATATCTGGTGCCGGTGATTAGATTTTGTTCGTTTGAGTTCTCACCACAAAGACTAAATGCTATTAAATGTGATCGATTGTATAGATAGAGATCATCAATTACCTCCGGATATTTTATAGTATGCCATCCGGATGGTTTGACATCCCCGATATCACCGCGTTCCTCTGTAGGCATTAGTTCCTTGCAAACATTAGCAAATGCAACACCACATCTCCCTTTTGAATCAAGATTGCTGTATCGCTCAAATGCTTCTGTGCAGGATTTTTCTTCTGCAGTAAATTCCGGATTATTATTATTTAATTCTATAAAATTATCACCACTATATTTAGGAATAGACTGAGATATGTCACAAGAAGATCCTGTAGAGGTTGTTTCTGTATTTTCTCTTTCTTCAATGATTTCTGTAATGTTTTCATAAGTGGAATCAGTTTCTAAAATGGCGATTGAGGTTGTAGTTATATTATCGGCCGTATTTTTATGATTTGAACTAGTGTGGTGAACAGAATCATTGGATAATGTGCATCCGGTTAATATAATTATAAATAGCAATAAGATAATTATTAATTTGTAATTTTTATCCATATGAACCTCGCATAATATTGAAAAAACATAATTAACTCTAGGTATTGTAAAATATAAAGTCATTTACCATTAACAGTTATAAATTATTATAGTTTGGGGTATTTCGATTGCGCTAATTGTTATTTAGTTTTTTTATATCCGTGCATGCTATTATTGGTTTTATTATACCATTTTTCTAAAACAGTCTGCAATTATATTTTAAAGATAAAATTCCTTTTGTTTGTACAACTAATTGTTGTTATTATCTATTTCTACAACTGTAAATGGCAAAGCTTTAATACAATCTTCCACTTCCACGTCCTTCATTCAGCGCAAGTATTCTCTTTGACATTACCGGATGACTCACAAATAGATTATATAGCCATACAAAGAAACCTCTTATACTTCTCATTTCATTTATGTAATCTTGCTTATCTACCATCTTGTACAGATGACGATCAATAACCAGTATCAACATCGCGTCAATGCCATCCACTCCTGTCAATCTTTGAGCCAAACGATCACAGCTATATTCTCTTGTTCTGGAAGCTATTGACCCTATTAATGGAATCTGCATAGCAAACCATATTGGTATATTATAGTGAAGTGTAGCATGACCATAATAAATGTGGGCCATCTCATGGGCTATAACAAATTTCAAGGCGTCCATATCTTTGTGCTCTCTGTATGAGACCTCAAATAATTCTGAGTGGATACAAATCCACTGTCGTCTGAATATAAATGTTGAGAAAGCATTTAGTATGCCATTACTCTGAGCCACATACGTTTTCGGAGTTTGTATTCCAAGTCGTTTTGCATATCTTTCAACAATATCATACACTTCAGGAAAATTACTTTCTGTAATTCTCAATGACATACATCTGTACTGTGCATACATAATATACAATCCAAGATATCCTACAACAATAAGTAATAATCCATATCCTAAGGCAGTTACTTCAAAAGGAATATCTTCCTCTGTCAGTTTATCTTTTTCTGATTTCTTATCGTCTTTCTTTTCTGTCTTCTTCCCCGTATCCTTATCCGATTTTGTTTTATCAGTTGTTTTTTTTACATCTCTATTTGTTTTTTTGTTCGTTTCTTTTACTTTGTCCTTTGACTTTCCTTCTGCATTTTTATCTGTTGACTTATCGTCTGAATTAATTTTACTATCATCAGAAAGTATATCTTCTTTGAATTCTTCCTTAACCTGAGCAACATATTCCTTTGCAAGCTCCATATTTTTCGAATAGTTATTTACAAAAATAGAAACCACAACTATTATCATAATAATATTCAATTCGATTAATCTCCTGTACCACCTTTTTTCCAAACGATGTCTACACAGTTCTCCCATCTCCTTCGTAATTGGCTCTTCAAGTTCCTCCGGTGTCATTTCAAACACTTTTTTCTCCCCAAGCATTTTCTCATACTTAGATTTTTCCTTCTTTTTCATAGGATAGATTCCCATTGACATCTTGTTTTTTTTGCTCATTTGTCTTTCTCTCCTTTTGTATTTCAGTTCAATTATTACAACCACATATAATATTACACGCAAAAACAGAAGAATAATCTTTTTTGTCGTAAAAGGTTATTCTTCTGTCGTGAATTGCATTTTTATATCTGTTCGCATGGTTTACCATCTATTTGGGGCACCGGTAAAAGAATTGTCAAACAAAATCTTCCATCCAAGATTTCCATAGATATCTCACCACCATTTTCCTCGACTGTCTTTTTTATTGTACCAAGGCCAAATCCATGTAGTTCCTTATTATTTTTGGTAGTGAATCCATTCTTCTTTACCAATATCTCTCTATCTGTAGCATTATTATTAGAATCATCTATAGTATTACTAATGTCTACACAATAGAATGATTTTGTTCTTTTTATAGAAAAAACTATGTTTCTTTCTCCTTCAATCTTTTCGCACGCCTCAATGGCATTATCCATTGCATTTGAAAATATAGAACAAATATCTATCGATTTCATATCCAAGCCGTAATCCATAACTCCATATAACGAAAATTCTATATTCTTCTGCTCCATCAATTCCAACTTAGATGTAACAATACAATCAAGCATTTCACATCCTGTAACTACTTTTGGAGATAGTGCCTGAATTCTTCCCAGCAAATCATTTATATATTTTTTTGCTTCAGTCTCTTTGCCATTCTCATTAAGCATCTGGACTGCAATCAAATGATTTATAATATCATGCCTGAATCTTCTAGTCTCTTCCTGCGATTCTTTATATTGTTCAAAATGTACCAATTCCAACTCATTTATTTCTTTCTGGTACCTTTGTCCAACCTCATAATATAATGACAATTTATTACTTATCATCAAGGACGGAATAGCAATATATATTATCGTAATCAGCACAACAATAATCACTCTTATTGTAATTGGGAGTTCTATTCCTCTTTCCTTTTCCGCCTCCATTTCAGATATAATAATTGAGTAAATAGAAAAAACAATTAGACCTGTGCCAAGTAAAAACACTCTTTCCTTAAGACTGCACTGCAAATTGATACCCTTTCTTATTAATCCACGATATATGACAATAATAAAAATGATACACACACATATCACAAAAGAATAAAATTGTATGCTATATTCCAAACTATCTTCATTATTTCCTTTTATGTTAAGAAGTTCTACACATGTCCCTGAGTAGCTGGAACCGCATGCGATTATAAGTAGGAAAGAATACAAAACAGCCCTGCCTCTTTTCCATATTCGTTCTCTATTTCCTCTTATAAAATAACAACACCACAATGTGAATATCAATACAGTGCATATAACTGTATAAGGAACCATTTGTTTGCTTCCAAACCATTCAGACAAAATGGTTACCGCTACATCCAATAATAAAATGCTTATTGTTTTTTTGTCGGTCACAATTGAGTCTTCAAATAATGCTTTGGCTGTCAGAATAGTAAGGCCAATCAATAACAATTCGGTTATTCCTGATATTATAATCATTTCCCAATTCACTAGATTGCACTCCTTTTCACATATGATAGCAACGCTTCCTTAACTTGCTTCTCTTTTGTTCTACTAAGAGGAATACTCTCTTTGTTATCTAACATAACTTCATTTTTTGAAATACGTACGACATGCGCCATATTAACCAAAAAGCTTCTATGACATCGTACAAAATTATACATTCTTAGTTCATCTTCATAATCTTTAATGTTGTACCTGCGACTATATTCCTTCTGTTCGGTCACAATTTTTATATCCTGGTTCTGTGCTTCCATGTATATCACATCCTTTATGGGAACTAAGTTCATATCCTCACTATCTTTTAACATTAATTTCTTCTGTGCAGAATCTTTTTCTATAAGGTATGTTATCACCTCAGATAACTGCTCGGCTTTTACAGGTTTAGTAAGGTATCTAAGTGCATTTACTTCGTACCCCTTAAGAGCATATTCCACATGGGATGTCAAAAAACACAGCGCTATCTCCTCATAAGTTTCCCTTATTTTTTTTGCTAAAGATATTCCGTCAATTTCAGGCATTTCAATATCCAGTATTATAAGGTTATATTTTTTGTGCTCTACAGCTTTCAACAACTCATTACCACTGTCATAAACATCTATCGACAGATCCAGATTCCTGTATGCAATTTCCAATTGTTTTCTAGTATTATTCAATTCAATTATTTCATCATCGCAAATTGCCACTCTCATGGTTACTACCTTTCTAATTTCTTTTCCCATCCCACATGTGATAATACTCATCTTCACCTAACTACTTATCATCATATCACACTTTCCATCCATACACTACAAACCGCAATTCAAAAAATTTTTTTTAATATGTGCAATATTATACCGATAAGCTTCGTTTACAGTAAGCGCTTAATTTAAGGGACCAAAATGAAGTTCCATATATTCACCATAACATTTTGATATAAAAATACCACCTAGCCTTGTGACTGGTGGTATTTACTGCTTTGCAAGTTGTAAATAAAATTGTGTTGAACGACGCACTATTTTTTTGGTGTATCATTCAAGTAATAATTATTTAAAAAAAGTATCCAAAAAATACGGAAATCCGAAAAAGAAAATAATTACCGTTGCCACATAGGAATATTTTTGCATTATCTTTGCAGCTTCTTTACTATCAATTTCGTTGTTTCTCATCATCCTCTTCACTTTAAAAAACTGTGAAATAATTATGATAAATGAAATAATAACTCCTGTAACAAGTAATCCTATCTTTCCTTCTGTACTATCTAATAATGGCATTTCTTACTCCTTTCTGCATAAGTAATTGTACCATCTCTTACTTTTTTATTCAATATCTCCATGTCCTCACTAAATAATATGTCTGGAAATGAATATGGAACAACCAAAAAAAGTTGCAAAACATAACCTATTTTTGTAATATATAGTATATGAAATGGAGCGGAATATAATGATAAATATTACTATCTTTCAGCGGAAAAGGAGGGGATAATATGTCATCAATACCATCAAGAGAGTATAATCAGTACTTATCTGCAATTGAAGCAGCAAACGATTCAGAAGATAAGGAAGCTTTACGACAAATACAAAAACAATTAATTGCCAATTATGGACCTACAAATGATGATGTTCAATATTTGATAAGAAAGTTCAAATACTACGTTTGATTCATAGAAATGTTAGTTTTGACGTATCTGCTAGCATTAAAACCAATTTATATTATTTTATACGCATATAGTGATAAATATAAATCATATATCAGTTTCTATGATTGCTACAATTAACCATATTGCAAAACCATTTAATACATATAATACTATTATTAAGGAGTATAACACTATGCTTGTTAACAATTTAGAAATAACAATAAAATTTCCGTCTTCTATAATGGCAAAAGAAGCCGATGCAGAGATTATAATCAAAGCACTTATCAAAGTATTTTCAGAACGACCATGGTACATTGTCTTTTTTCTTCTAGTAATCTATGGTTGGAGATGTGCTATTAAGAATCAAATAAAATTAAATAAAGTATCTAAAGAAGTAAATGTGATTGGTAAATTTTTGACCGAAAAAATAACTCCTTGCATAGAAGATATTAAGAAAGTACAGAAGGATGATTTGAATTATTTTATAGATACAAAAGAATCATTTACAACAGAAATCAGATCTAGTTTTAGGATTACTAATAATCTAAATTCGGAAATAATATCCCTTTGGTTGTATTCAATAAAACATGTAACAGGACCTAATACTGTGGATTACGAAATAGAAATAAGAAAAGATCAAGTCCTAATACATCAAGGAAAAAACTACAACAAATTCATCCTCGATACTACTAAAGAACTAAGAGATGCACTTGATTTGTTATGCGAATATGACAAGATAGATTTACAAAGAGCCGCTATTGCAATAAATAAACAAATTCAGCGTGTAATTCCTCTTACGATTACATATGCTAATGTTGATGATAGAGGATACTACTCAGAGTCCAAAATATATAAATACCTATAATGATATTTATATACAGAAAGGACAGATAATATGATTTACGGATATGCCCGTTGCTCTACAAACGAAGAACGACAGGACATCGACCGACAGAAACGGGAACTGTATGCCCTTGGCGTTATTGACGACAAACATATCTACTGGGAGTATGAATCTGGCACAAAAGATGACCGTGCCGAACTGCAGAAACTCATGGATATCGTATCAGAAGGAGATACGATTGCCACAACAGAAGTATCAAGGCTTACCCGATTAACCAAACATCTTTGTGAAATCCTACAGACAGTCAAAGCCAAGAAGCTGATACTTAATATCGGTGGTTCCTTCTGTGTTGACTGCTCAAAAGGTGAAATGGATCCAATGACAGAAGGTATGGTTAAGATGTGGGGTGTGTTTGCTGAAATGGAACGAAACATCGTTTCCCAGAGAGTTAAGTCCGGTATGAAAAATGCTGCATCCAAAGGAAAGCAGATTGGAAGACCGAAAACCACGAAAGACAACCTTCCGGATAAGTTTTGGAAGTATTATCAGATGTATAAGTCCGGTGATATCAACATATCCGAGATGGCTCGTATCATGAACTGTTCCAGGGCATCAGTTTATAAGTACATAAAAATAGCGGAGATGGATTAACCATCCATCTCCGATTATCCGTTTCTTCGACTTAATTCTTTATTATGTTGTTCCAACAGATAATCAGCTCTATCGTTTTCACAAAGCTTATTATACAGCAACTTATCATCTCTGCTGTTTCCGTCATAATACTGACGTTTTGGTAGATCGTGATAGTGACAAATCTCTATCCAATTTTCGGCATAACGGAATATCTCATCGCAAATAGTTTCAATCTGCACGATACATTCATTGGACAAATGTGTGTTTCCGATCCCGATTGAAAAGAAAATAGGCAACCCCGAACCATGCTCTATATCCGTTTCACATTGATGAAGGATATTACATCGCATTTCATAAAACTTTTCAGCATAGTTCTCTCCAAGAATTGAAACCAGAAAGCTGTCCTTATAATATTCGTTTTTTACAAGTTTACCACCAATGGTTGATCTGGATCCCAGATACACAAACATAAATGAGAAGCGGCTACCGCGTGGTGGCTGCTTCTTTTTTATGATCCGGGCACAGATGCCTTGAGCAAAGTGACGTGGGGAAACTTAAAAACAAATATATTATTAGAAAATGCAAATAGATTTTTACTATTTTATATGTTACATTAAAAGAAAGTAGTTGATTGGTTATAAATAAAAGGACAGGTAATCAGTATGGAAGAACGGGAAATATTAAGAGATGATTTTACTAATTTAAAATCATCTAGTAAAGACAAAAAAATCGGTCTCATTTTTCTCTTGGTGTGCTATTTTTTGTATTTATATTATGATGGTTTCTTCTCCGCGCCAGAGGGGATTGTGGTATATTTATTTAGTTTTCCTATACTTATGTGTATTGTGGCTAACAGATGGAGCAAATGCTCAAAATGCAGTTCTGATAAAGTGATTTTAACAGATAGGAGAATATATGGGGTCACTCAGGGAAAAAATTTTGAAGTATCAATCGACACAATAAAGGAAGTTTCCATCAAAAACAGTCAATTAGTAATTGGTACTGCTTCTGGACAAATATTGGTAACTACTGAGAAAACAATCCAGTTTAGTCGAGAAATAGATAAAATGATAAAGAAACGATGCACCGACAATGAATATGTGATTTTTAATAGTAATAACAGTATTGGCAATAATCCAGACGATTTGAGAAAATTCAAGGTATTGCTTGATGACGGATTAATAACAAAGGAAGAGTACGAACAAAAGAAAAAGCAAATATTAGGATTATAAAAAATAGCAATGCATATAACGTTTTTAATTGATAAAAAATGGTTACGCTACTACTTGGTCAATGTAGCTTCCTTTACTATCATATTATTTTTGTATATAATGTAATGGTAAAAAATCTTTGGACGGATTTATCTGTCCTACATTAACACCATTTTACACAACAGCAGCTATCCGGTTTTGGATAGCTGTTTTTTTGTCTATTCTTGGTTGAAAATTTTGCTATGGTTGGCTACTGCAAAGCTTTTGCAAAAATGTTTGACGCTACTGCAAAGCTTTTGCAAAAATCATTGTTTTTTTAAATCGGTTTTTGTATAATGTTGAATTTGTAAGGGGGAGTTTGAAAAAAATATTTCTTTTTGAATTATTATGTCTGTAATAATTCTATCTTTTGCTTTCCCTTAAAAAAATAATAATTTTATAGGAGGCGTGAAATGAGAAAACACATTTCAAGAAAACTAGTAAGCACGGTAGTAGCGTCCCTTGCTGTCATTACAATGGGAGTTGCTATGCCAAAAGTTGATGTTAAAGCTGCTGCTTCATCACCTTTAAAAGTCTATTACACAGATGACTTAAAACACAACACAGCTGTAGCGGTTGGTAAAACAACTGCAGATTATTACACATTTAAACTTCCATCAGGACATGGAACAATTAAGTCTGCAACATGGTCTTCGTCAAACACTTCTCTTTTTACAGTAAGTTCAACAGGATCTAAGGCCAATGCGAAATGTAAAATTAAAGCTGTTAAGGAAGGACATGCTACACTTAAATTAACTGTTAAAACATCAAAGGATACTTATGTTGAATCTGTAGGTGTATCAACCTATACAATTCCAAAAGTCAAATACTGTCACGGAATCGTAACTCCTTCAACATATCTTTACAGAGGTGCCACAAAAGAAAACTACGAATGCGATGCATGTCATTTTACTATTGTTCCTCATCAGGATTATGAGGTATCAAAACAATGTGGTGGTTGGTACTATGTTACTCATATAACTGATGGAGATGTGGTTCGTTCAGGCTGGGTTGAAAAAAGTAATGTACAGGCCCCTATTGAAGCCAGAAAAATAACTTTAAATTTCAATAATATCGGTATGTATGTCGGACAGACTGCTCAGTTAACAGGTAGTGTTGCCCCTTGGTATGCAGCAAAAGGATTAGATTTCAAGCTGGACACAGATTCAGCAAATGTTATTCGTGTTGACTCTGTTACAGGAATAATTACTGCTGTAGGTCCAGGTTACGCAGAAATATCTGTGTATGATAAGAGCTGTCCTCGTGCTCTTGCTAAGTGTTTGGTGTATGTTACACCTGCAGTTGAAAAAGACTCTCTTGGTAAATTAATAATTAATGAATCTAAATTACCGGGTGCAGGAGACTATCTTCCATACAACAAAGCTTTTACTTATGACACAACATCACCATCAGAAGTTACGGAATATCCTGTTTCATATAAGATTAACAACAATGTTTCTTACTGTGCAACATATGACAGATATTTTGAATCCTTTAAAGTATTTAACACAGACGGTTACGGATTTGCTTTAAATAGATGGGTTGTCGGCGGTGCTGAAATTGAAGCCCGTGTAAACTATGGATTTGCTTCTGATATGTATGGTGCAGACCGTGACAAATCTACAGAAGAACTTATTAAAGCAGACGTAGAAGCATTAGGCGGAGAAGCTACAATTCTTACAGGAGCAGATAATAATCCAAACTACCCTATTGGCGAAGATCAGTATCTTATTGCTTTTAGAAATAAACCAACTGTTCTTTACTCAGGCGTTGGTAACAGCTATATTCCATTTCCTGTAATGGTTAAGAAATCAAACAACAGTTCATGGTATTTTAAACCAGGCTGGGATGATGTTGGAATATTAAAGATTAATGATAATAAAACTCCTGAAGATATTACATGGGATATGTATACTATGAATGATTCAGGAAAATGTGTTGTTGAAACATCTAATGAATACACATATAAAACTCAGTACATGGTTATTTCTAAACTTCCTACTTCCATTGCTTATTAATTTTATATGATAAACAGTCGCTCATTTAGGGCGGCTGTTTTTTTCTTCTGCGGTAAATACCGGATTATTATTATTTAATTCAATAAAATCATAACCATTATATTCAGGTATGGATGCAGAAATATAATTATTGGTTTTAGTACCTGTAGCTGCTGATATATGGATTTACAGTATTTTATAGCCATTGGCATTGGCAATTATTGCATACATATTTTTTGACATGATAACTATGGAAAAAAAGTACTCTCACTCTTTCATCTATTTCTTTTATTTTCTTACTTCCGCACTTAGGACAAAATTCATGCTGATTCCATAATGCAGCCAATTCCTCATCTGTTGATTGATTATTTGTCAGTTTGTTATCACTATCTTCTACATGATTTGCAAAATTGTTCGGTGAAGTATCGTTATTGTTTTTAATCATATTTCTCCTTTATAACCCATTATGTGACGATTATTCCTGTTGGGATATGCGTAAGTCTCACTCCGGTTTCCACTTTGTTTACATTTTGTCCGCCATTTCCACCACAGTGAAATCTCTCAAATTTGTACTCTTTATTTCTGTTAATTTCTTGCATTTCAGGAATAACACTGACATCCACAAACCAGTTTAACATTACTTATCACCCCCTTTGAAATTGTAGATAGGTGTAAGTATGTTGGTAATATGTACAGTAGCTTTTATAGCATTTGCAATGTCATCGATATTTCTGTAGGCGAAAGGAGCCTCATCAAGTGTGGCAGCTCCGAATGGAATGCGTTCTCTAATCAAAGAATCCATCTTTTTGAATTCAACATTTTTAGTTTTTATCTGAGCTAACAGCACTCCACAGCCTATGTCACTGCCTAACAGATTAGGCATAAGCATTTCTCCGATTGTAGATGTAAAACCGATTGTTCCAACAACACCCGGATGTACATCAGGCATAATAGCTATTTTAGTATTTTTTGTTGTTTTGTTATCACACAGCAATTGAATCTGTTTGAGAGTATATGGCTCTATTGCTGTTTCGGCATTTTCGGTAGTAAATATATTTGCCGATGAATATATTCCATTAATAATTTTCATATAATAATAAATCCTTTCAAATATGTGTCTGGCGCTCATGTAAATCGAGTAGGCTGCAAATAATAATTATTGTGTAAGCACAAATTATTATTTGGCTTGTCGTGGATAACAAAATAGCGCCTTTTTACAAAGGCGCTAAATATCACTATTAGAAATTATTAAACGGAATATAATTAAAAAATCCAATGCTTTTATTTTTTTGTAATTTCATATGAGTTTCTTTTTATATCTATCTCATAAATTGTTTTATTATTATCTGAATCTTCCAAGATGAGATTGGTTTTTCCTCCCTTGCTGAATTCAGCTTGTATCAAGTATTCTTCTAAATTCTCATCATATTTAATGTATACTTTACCATATTTATTATCTTCTAAATAAACCTTGTAACTATCATTAAATGTCGCTCCGGCTTCTCCACCGTTTACCAGTAATGTAGTGTTATATGTTGTTCTATCTAACAATGTTATAATTGTCATTATTATTATTAACGATAAGCTTATTATAAATCCGGTAATTCTTATTTTTTTATTATCAAAGATAAATAATGGGTAGATAATCAGTGTAATTATGCAAAATATTGCACTTAATAAATGATATGGGAAAAAGTATAATGTTTCGCCTAAATATGAGCCGTAATGAAATCCTAAAAATAATAACATTGGAGTTAAGATAAATAATAATCCCCACCATTTGTCTTTTTTCATATAATATCCAATAAAGCCCATTGGTAAACAGGCGATTGTCCAACCAATCCAAAATCTGTAATATGTAAAAAATAAATTACTGTGATTAATTAAATCTTGAACTATATACACCAGTGGTTGAGAAATTAAAAAGAATACAAAACATTTTAACGCAGAGTCTTTTGCTGATTTACTGTTCATAATTATTAATATTCCAAACAAAATCCATACTTCAAAGGATATGGCAATATCTCTGAAAGATGTATTTTCAGTATATGGTAGCATTGCCATAATGGCGGTATATACTCCGGCAATAATAGCAAATATAATTAATTTCTTCCAGGTTAAGTTAATCTCTCCAAATATTTTTTTCATAATGGTACTCTCTCCTACTTCTTTTTTATTTATTTGTCTACAAGACAGCGTTTGCATGGTTGGTATCCTTGTTCTTGTAAGGCTCCAATGGAGCTTGTTACAGTTTGTTTATTCTAATTTACTTCTGTATTGATAATTTGGTAACCATATATGTTTGTATGGCTTTTAACTTGTAACTTAAATGGTTTTTCAGATTCTTCTTTTTCAGATCCGTCCATATTTTCAATATTATTATCCCAATGTCCGGTTACTGTAAGAATATCATTTTTAACATCATAGGTTGAATTATCTACTGTAAATCTATTAATCCCGGAATCACCCTTTAAGAAGTAATATTTTCCATTCTTATATTTGACTAATGAATATCCATCAGGAATTTTGTTTTCTGATAATGGCTCGTCTGAAAATACTGTTCCGATTTGTTCAACATCCGATTCATTTACAATCCAGTAGTCATTAGAATCTTTTATTTTGAGTTCTTTATTAGAATCCGAAGCGCATCTGGATATATAATACCAAATTTTTGTCCAATACGGACTCATTTTGGCAGATGGTTCTGATTCTTTAAATGCTTCCACGCTTACAGCAGCTGACGTGAATAGAGATAGTCTGTTTTTGTTGGTAGCGAAATTGAGAGGACCACTTTTTAGGTAGTCGATATATTCATCTGTTTCACTTAAATTCATGCTTACAACCTGATATTCATATCTGTTGTTTTTTAAGTATTTGATAACTAATTCATAGTTATATAATATAAGATCATCAAAATTTCTAGCAGGAGCTGTTGTTCCTTTAATAACCATCTCTCCATTTTCATTTATGGTTTTGCTGTCGATTAAGTAATATGTTTCTCCCGGATCTCCTACAGGAATATAATATTTTCCGTCATGATACTCAATTCCTTCAGGATAATTCTTGCTATATTCGTCAAATGGTTTTGGCGAATATACAGCTCCAATCTGAGCGAGTTCTTCTTCACTGATTATATTAAATTCGTCATTACCATCGATGACTGATGGATGTGACCATACTAACCTATGTACGGCTTCCCATAAAAATCCCCAATATACCGAAGATTCATCAGTGGTATCAGGATAATAAGATCTTTTGTTTTCCAAAGCAGATGTCAATAAGGCCGGTAATGTGCTTCCATTGTTTAGTATAATGGTTTCAAGTCTATCCGTATTTTCATCAGTTTTTTTTGTTTCAGCTCCATCGCTTGTTTCATCGTTATTAATAGCTTCATCGTTATTAATAGCTTCATCGTTATTGTTTGTTGATTCAGTGTCATCATTAGTTATATTTCCTGTTGTTTCTAATGTCTGTTTTGATGAAGAATTATTATCAGAAGAACTTCCGCATACTACAAGACTTCCACTAAGTATAACTGTTGCAACTAATAATGCAGTAATGATATGCCCGCTTTTCTTAATCTTCATATTCATTATGTTTATCATACGTTTTCTTAAATCATCGTTATCCTGAATCAATCCGAATGAAAATACAACATTCTCTGCTTTTGTATATTCACACTGTATTTTTACAATATTCAACAGTGATTCGTTGTATTGTATACGCTGCTCCTTTTCAAGGCTTCTTACAACTTCATCATCACACAAAAATTCGATGTCATCATATGCGTGTTTTACCATAAGGCGTACTAATGGATTGAACCACTGGACACACTTAACTATAACGTAAAATACTTTGGTATACATATCGTGACGTTTCTGGTGAACAAGTTCATGGCGCAAAATATATCTTAACCCGCTGTAATCATCCATAAAAGGAATTAATATACAAGGATTAATGATACCAACTGCCATTGGAGTGTTGATTTTTCTGCACTGTAAAAATGCGATATCAGTATTAATGCCTAAAGCACTTTTTTCACTTTCAAATAAATTGATAAGTTCAGAATCTTCAACAGGAACGCTCCATCTTTTGATGTTTCTTTTGTGGTACTGATAAATCAGAATGTAAACTAACATCAATACTGAAGCAACTGATGCCCAAATAATTAATACGTACTGTAATAAGGTATTTGCGCTGATGTTTTTAATAGTGTTTTTAGCTGACTCAACAATATTATTGCTTTCAGTATTCTGTGTATTAGGATTGTTAGGAACTAAATTGTCTGCAATGATGTTATTATCATTTGCTGTGGCATTTTTAACACCGGCATTATTGTCATTAATATTATTAACACCGGCATTATTAACGTCACTATTATTATCAACATTTTCATTATCAACTATGTTGTTTTTATCGCCGATAATCTCATTATCATTAATGTTAGTATTTTTATTAATGGAATTATTACCAACACTTTTATCTGCAATTGCACCGTCGTTGTGTATATTGTTATCTTTGACTATATTATCCTTTGTATTGCCAACTGTGTTGTCGACTTCATTACTTACTATTGGAATTTGTATTCCGTAGTTGCCCGGTATAAAAGATACCGGAATAAGTAATTTTAATCCTATTACAAAAAATGCAACATATCTCCATCGTCTTGAATAGCCCTTAAGCAATGGCGTTAGCATTAACACAATTACTATTAAAAGACTTAATATTAAGCTATTTAATAAGATATTTCCCATCAATTCAGACATTTTTTACTCCCCCTTATAAGTATCGATAAGATTCTGCAATTCATCTAACTGCTTCTTGGTAGGTTTTTTACCTGAGTACAGTGCAACCATAAAATTAGTAATAGAGTTGTTGTACATTTTTTCTAATACCGATTTGCTTTCGCTTTGCAGATATTCTTTCTGTGATACTATAGCCTCATATACATTTTGTTTTCCATTTTTCTCAACCTTAACAAATCCCTTTTTTTCTAATCTTGAAAGCAGGGATAAAATTGTAGTTGGTGACCATTCATCAGATTTACTAAGTGCCCCCTCTATTTCCACTCTGGTAACTGCTGAATTAAGTTTCCAAATTGCCATCATTATATCTAACTCGGAATCCGGTAATCTTTTCATAGTTATTGCCCTCCTGTACTATTATGATACAAACCATTTGCTGATTTCTGTTGCTTTTCCCTGGTTATTAATACATTCGCAAATCTCGTCGTAATAATCACCATTTTTTTCTACATAGTATCCTTCTATATAAACTACGTTTCCAAGTTTGTTATGATAGAATAATGCTTTGCACTCAGAAGAGTCATCAAGTAGTTCGTTTGTATAACTGTATACTTTTTTTGATTTTAAAGTTTTAGTGTCTAAACGATAAACTGTACAGCTTTTTACTTTACTCTTGTTGTAATAGATATATTTGCCGCATACCGTAAAGGAACTTGTCTTTATTTTTTTTACTGTGTTTCCTTTTTTGTTGCATATTTTTATATAGTCGATTGATGATATTTCCGGTACTATTCCGTAATAAGATCGGATAGAATAAAAATCATATTTTTTGTTTTTATATATTGCATAATCTACTTCTTTCTCGCCTTTTCCTTTGAAACTAATTCTGTAAAAGGTTTTATTCATATAGTCTTCTTTGTATTTTTCCACATAAAGATACTTCTCATCGGTGTACATTCTGGCAACTTTTTTGTTGTTATATACGAGCTTTTTATTTGAACCGTCAGGATTCATCTTATAAACCAATCCGTATAATGTTCCTTTCTCTCCATCAATAGTCTTCATCTTAGGATTGATATAGTATATTTTACCTTTGTGATATATCATATCTTTTCCTTTAGTGATGGTTTTAATATCGCTTCCGTCTTTATTCATGGAATAAATATAATTTACAGACTGAGGAAATCCGGCAGATCCACCATATGTTGCAGACCAGCATTTGTTGCCTTCAATTAAAAGTCTGTCTCCACAAACAATAACTGAAGTAATTGCTTTTATGTCACCATTTTCGTATATTACTTTTGTTTCTCCTGTGGTGCTGTCGTATCTGACTATCTGAGTGCTAGAGTTGTCCGGTGCAACGACGTACATGTATTTCCCGTCTATGTTGAGATTGTTCTGCTTTTCATAGGCGAATGCTTTGCTTCCAATTCCAAGTGCAAATGCCATAATTAAGATTGATAAAATAATTGATTTTTTCATAGCTGCTCTCCTCGTTTTTTATTAAAAATATCTTGTTCTACAAATGTCGAAATCAATTTGTAATTTTATTCTACAAATGTCGAAATGGTTTGTCAAGAGGAAATTCTACATTTGTAGAACAAAAGCACACCAACCTTATATCAGTGGTGTGCTTTATGAAAAAAATGATAACTTTCTGGTTTCAGATATCATAATTTCAGTATAAAAAACTAAGTATTTGTATAAAAATTACAATCGCGGATAAGAAAAAAGATATTCCTGAGATAATTGATATGATTTGTAATGAATAATCTGCGTTTCCGTTATAATGTGTTAGATAATAAAGCCATACTGTATTTCTAATCTTTATACATTTTGCTAAATATTCATCTGAATCTCTGAATTCCTTCATTCTGTCAAACATTGGGATTACAACGTCAATATCAGCTTTTTTTCTTGCACATTTGAATAAAAAAACAGCTCTATTATAATCTCTGAGTCTCTCCTCTCTGGCTTCATTATATTTATTTATAATTATTTTATCTGTTTCTATTACTCTTTGTCCGGTTGTGCGAACAACTTCAGAAACGTTGTTTATATATTGTTCTTTTGCTATATCGATTCTTTCATCTAAAATTCTTTTTATTTCTTCTATTATGTTATTAATTTTAGCTTGAAGATTATCTGTTCCGTATTCCATTGCTTTCGACCAAAGTTTTTCTCCTGAAATTTCTTTCATGGCTAATTCTTTCATATCCATAATTGAGTCTACTGTTGAATAAAATACTGTATCATTACAAAAATCGTACTCATTTTTTATTTCATCTTCAGACAAATATCCCGGAACCTTGTATTCAGTGATTATATCATCAATGTGATCTCTGTAATATTCAATAGCTATAGAATCAGGATTATTATATTTTTCAAGAAAAATGTCAACCATATTCTTTGGGCTGTTAGCATGGTATTTTGCCATTAATGCGCCGTAATATGCATCTCCACATTTATCATTATAATCAATTGCTTTTGAAAATAATAATGATGCTGTTTCCCAGTCTTTTTTGTTAATCGCATTCTTTCCATTAATTAACAATTCGTTTATTTCGTTGTTGTAATTAATATTGTTTTTTTCGTAAATCATAGCATCATTTTTCCTTTCAATTTGATAGTTACTAAATTTTTATATAATAAATCCTTTTTAACAAAATAATATCATTTTTTTTATTTGAAATATATTTCTTAAATTGAGAAATATATTTCTGTAATTCGCCAATTAAAAATAATTAGATATAACTCAGACATATCTCAGGCGTATCTCAGACGTATCTCAGGGATATTACATTCTTGATAAAAGAATAGTTGACCAATATATAAAGGCGTTCCACCACTATGTGATGAAACGCCTTTGTCATGTATATTTGTTTTATATATATTTCTTGTTTATTTGACTTTGACTTTTACTGTAACTGTTTTTGAACCTAAAAGATATTTATCATCTCCGGTTGCTGTGATTTTTACAACAATCTTATAAGTACCTTTCTTTGTACCTTTCTTAACTGTTATAACTCCTGTCTTTTTATTTACTTTAAGTTTTGCAGAAGACCCTTTTTTTACTTTGGAATAAGAGATAGAACCCTTTGCCTCTTTTACTGTAATTGCTTTAACTTTTTGCAATTTCTTCTTAACTTTTGTGTATTTGACATTTGCCTTCTTTACAGAAACTTTTAATGATTGTGTATCTTTTTTGTTAGCAGCCTGTGTGACATCAGTTGCAACAGTTGTTGTTGCTGATTGAGTTGTTGCTGCAACCGAAGAAGGTGCTGTAGTTGTCTGTTGATTTGTATTTCCACCATTTGTTGAAGGCTGTGTTGTGGTTGTTGGAAGTTCACCACAAGTAAATGTATAATCTACCATGATAGTTTGTGAAGGGTCTTTTCCAAGTTCAACATTTACAGTTGCAGGAAGACCGTTGATTGTTGCTGTTACAGTTGATTCAGGATACTCCGGACCTTGCTTATATGCAAACCTAAAAATACTTTTTGCAACAAGAGTTACACGAACTTTGTATTTCTTTCCATCCTGAAATTTATCTGATGGAAATAACCAACATCCTGGATCGTATGCCCACCAGGAAGCTGTTGCATCGTAAAAATCTGTCGAAGCTACATCTCTTAGAGCGTATGCGCCATCCACTGGGGCAATTACTCCGGTAATATCTACTGAGTAAAGTGTATCGTCCAACGCTACGGTTGGATTTTCATCGTTAGATGCAGCAAAAGAATTGTGCATGCCTTCACCTAATGGCGAAAAATAAAAACCGCCAACAATTAATATAGCTGATAGTGTTAAACTGAATATTTTTCTGATACTCTTTTTCATAAAATCCTCCTCTCATCTGATTAATCAGATATAGTTAATACAGAATTAATATACAATAATCATACTATATGTCATAAAAAAAGTACACTTTATAGTGCACTTTTTTCTACTTCGTTATATTATAATTTTTTGTAATTAAATACTCCATATCTTATAGTTGTTTGAAAATAACTGTTAATAATTTGCATATTTTTTAGCGATTTAAAATTAATTCTTTACAAAACCGACGATTTCTCCGGTTGTTGGATGGATACTTATTGTATATTTTGAATTGTCATCCATTGTCAGCTCAACAGCAGGTGACTGATGAAAATAATCAAGATCATTTTCCCCACCGTAGAAAACAACGTTATAGATTACTTCCATTTTTGCAATATCATTATCATCAAAATATGATGAGGCAAATTCTTTTGCAATCTTTTCATACTTTTCTGAAGTGTTATCTAACTCATCTCCATTTACGGATATTTCAGATGAACTGTCGCCATTTCTCTTATCTAAATCCGGGCAATGTTTGTATATGTAAATTAATTTGCCGGTAATAGAATTTAGAGCAAATTCATAATCTGTTTTTTTTCCGTCACCTTCGGTTGACGTTACTGTAAATGTTCCATAGTATTCTCTGTTAATTACGCCATCTCCGGTACGATTTGATATTCCAAAAGAATAAAAGCCATTAAGTTTTCCATATATTTTCTCAACCTGTTCTACTATTATTTCTTGTGCTTCTGATGCGGAAATATCAATTATTTTTTTCGACTTAAATGGTGTAGTGTCATCATATGCGTATCTGTCTTCTGAATCGGCAAAAAAGTCGTCGTTTGCGAGTTCATCATAGTCTGAATTGATATTATTAGCTGATGTTTTAATGCTTTTGTTGTTATATTTTTTACAGATTTCCTGATTCATTTCACCGGAAATAGTTTGATTAAGTGCCAAGCCACCTGCACTTGCAAGCATTAAAGATAATGTGATAGTTAAAATACTTTCTTTTCTCACGATATATCTCCTTTCGTGTTTTTTCATGAGTGTCATGCTTTTCATGTCATTCATAATTTCTAAATGATGCATAGTTTTTTTGTTCAAATGATTGTGAATTGCAATTCGTTTAACATTTCTTATATGTATATCCTAGACCTGTGCATTTTCAGTACAATTGCAAAAAGGTAACAAAAAGGTAACGAAATAAAAAATAATATGATGAAATAAAATACTGATATTTAATTTTTAGTTTTTATACTAATATTAAATACTGATATTAAATACTGATTTTTAATACTGATTTTTAATACTAATATTCACTTTCGTTCCGATACCCTCATCTGACTGGATTTCCATTTCCCCTTTATGCAGTTCAACAATTCTCTTGCAAAGAGATAAGCCTAAACCGTTACCTCCCATTGATCTGCTTCTGCCTTTGTCAACACGATAAAATGGTTCTGTTATAGAAGATAGTTTGTCTTTTGGAATTCCAATTCCGTTATCAGAAACGGATATTAGAATTTTGTTCTCATTAGTTTTTTCAACGCTGACAGTAATCTTACCGTTAACTTTTTCTTTAGTGGCTCTTGCCGCGTTACTAATCAAATTCAACAATAGAATCGACATAAGCTGAGGTTCACCATATAAGTGTTCCTGTTCTGAAACATTTATATTCCAAATAATTTCGGCGTGTTTGTTGTTATGATTGCTATTGTTGTTGTTATTATTGTTATTGTTATTGTTATTGTTATTGTTATTGTTATTGTTATTGTTATAATTATTTGGATATGTTCTCTCGACTATTTTGCGCTGATTATCTATAAATTTACGGATATTTATATCTTTCATTTCGATTGCTTTTCCCCTTAGTTCAGCCATATCCATCAATGTGTACGCCATATTCTGAAGTCGTTTACTTTCGTCCATTATTATCTGATAGAATTCTTCTGCTTTCTCAGGAGTTGTTTTTGCTTTCTGAAGATACTCAGCATATCCGTAAATACTGGTCAGCGGACTTTTCATTTCATGTGCAAGATTTTCAATCAGCTCTTCTTTCTTTTCGTTTTCATGTTGAAGCGCTTCTATATTTACTTGGATTTTATCGGCCATTGAATTCAGACTTTGTCCTAAATTTGCAATTTCATCATGGCCTTTTATTTGAACTCGACTTTCGTAATTTCCTTTGCTGATGTCCGTTGCCTGCCTGTTTAACTGCTCAAGCGGCTTTAATAATTTATGCAGCAAAATAATCATTATAATGGCCATGACAATCATCATAAAAAAGCTGATTGTTAAATAAATGAAATGAAGCTGCTTCCATGTCTGGTTCAGTTCTTTTAATGGATAGTTTATGCATAACTGATATTCATCATCTAATCCTGAAATGTTACCTACAGCTTTAAATGATTTCTCCCAATGCTTACCGTAAATATATGTTTTTATCTCATCATTATTTATCTCTATATATTTATTTTCTTTAGAATTATTTTTGCAATATAGTATTTTCCCATTTTTCCAAATGATAAACTCAAATGACTGATTGCTATATTCTCTTTCAAACATCTCCATTATTCCACAGATGGTTGTGTTGTTAAGATTATTGCGTTCTTTCAAAGCAGTGAAATTATTTTCAACAATTTGCTCAAGCATATGGTAACTCGTTTGTCCGTTGTTTTGTTCTGTTTTAATATTGCTTTGATAAGTTAAATGAAATACGGCATAGATTCCTAAGTTTACAAAAATAACGCTGATGACAAAGGCTGCAAGATATATTTTTTGCCATACTTTCATGCTGGTTTATACCTCCAATCTATATCCGATTTTTGTTACGGTTTGTATCTGCTTTTCCCAACCGAGTTTTTTTCTGAGTCGCTGAATATGGACATCGACTGTTTTGGTCTCTCCTTCAAAATCCCATCCCCATGCAACTTCTAATAGTTTTTCTCTAGACATTGCTATATTTCTATTATCGATTAGAACTGATAGCAAAGTGAATTCTCTTGGCGTCAAATCAATTCGTTGACCGTCTTTTTCAACTGTTCGATTTTCCTGGTCTACAGTTACACCATCAAGTTGAAACAATTGCGTATCTTTGCGAAATCTCCTTAGTACAACTTTTACTCTTGCAACAAGTTCCATCATTTCAAACGGTTTGACAATATAGTCTTCAGCACCAAGGGTCAATCCCTTAAGCTTGTCATTTAGTTCTCCTTTTGCTGTTACATATATTACCGGAGTCCCCTCACAAGAATTGATTAATTCAAATCCGGATTGTCCCGGCAACATCACATCAAGCAGTATTAAATCGTATTTGTTTTTTGCCAGAGCCTGTTTCATTTCAATCCCGTTTACGCATAAATGGCTTTTATATCCAACAAGCTCCAGATTTAATTGTATTAAGTTTCCTATGTTTACATCATCTTCAACTATTAGTATTTGATCCATGTTTTCTCCTGTTAATTTCGTGTATAGCACCTGCAAATTAAGTGTCTGACACCTGCAAATTGCGCGTCTATCACTTTATAATTTTGAATCCTAGTTTACAATATATCACATAATGGTAACAAAACGGTAACATTGTGTATTTTTCAAAAGATATGTAGAGAATTTTAGGTTTAATAATAATGCCCGACAACCCATATGAAGAAAAAGCCAAAAGGGATGTTATAAATTTCTTGGGAAAAATATGAGAAGATTTTCCCGAAATAATAGTAAAATAAAGGTTTTTTTGATATAATTAAGTATATTAAAAACGGATCGGCTATTTATACATTACAACTTAATAACTCATATACGGGGATCAATAATTCGAAAGCAGAACGGAAGATATTGATGGGAGGAAACGCTGTATGGGAAGAAATCTTGAAGAATTTGTTATTAACAATTATAAAAGGGCGATTGATAATCATGAAATTATGACATTTTATCAGCCTGTTATACGTACTTCATCCGGACAATTGTGCAGCTTTGAAGCTCTTGCACGTTGGATTGATCCTGAGATTGGTATGATTTTTCCGGATGAGTTTATTCCTGTTATGGAAAGGGAAAATATTATCCATTTACTGGATGAAACAATTATCAGACAGGTTTGTGCGAAGCTTCGCAGTTCTCTCATAAAAGGTGATACGCCAATACCTGTTTCTGTTAATCTTTCAAGACTGGATTTTACATTATGTGATATTTTTACTGTTGCAGATAATATTGTAAGTGATTATCAGATTCCACATGATTTCATTTATTTTGAAATTACTGAGAGTGTTATGGCTGAACAAAAAGATTTTATGATTGGGATTGTAGACAGGTTTAGGTCTGCTGGGTATCAGATTTGGATGGATGATTTTGGTAGCGCTTACTCGTCTCTTAATGTTCTTAAAGATTTTACTTTTGATGAATTAAAACTTGATATGAGTTTTCTAAGACCTTTTAATCTTAGGTCAAAGCGCATAGTTACAGCATTGGTAAAGATGGCAAAAGATATTGATATTCACACTCTTGCTGAGGGTGTTGAAACTGAGGAACAGTTTGAATATCTTAGAGACATTGGCTGTGAAAAAGTTCAGGGTTATTATTTCGGAAAGCCAATGTTATATGATGATGCATTAGCTAATTTACATGAAAAAGGAATTAAGATAGAAAAACCAGGTGACAGAAAATTCTATGATGACATTGGAAAAATAGATTATCTTAGTGCAGTTCCTTTTATGACCAGCGAAGAATACGATTCTCTTACTACTGCCAGACAGCTCAACAGTATTTCGTTAGCTCTTGCAGTCTTCTACGAAGATACATTTAAAATTCTGTTTTACAATTCTGCATTTGAAGAAATAGCCCATAATGTGGGTATATTTACAAATGTTTTTACACAGGAAATGTTGTGTAAGCCACAACCTTATCATGCACTTTCACGAAAAATCCTTAATCTTATGGATTCTGTAAAGGTTGATGGAGATGGCAGGATGTTGTTTACAATTAACGAACAATACTATGAAGTTAATGTACGTCGTATGACTCAGACTAAGGAAAAATATTGCGTACTCATTTCCATCACAAATCTCACTAAAGATACTCAGACTGAAAAGACTACATATCTTGATAATACTATTCGCCAGATTTATGGTTTGTATGACAGGATTACACTTATGAATTATTCTGAAGATTCAATCAGACCTTTGTATACTGACACAAGAGAGGATTTGCTTTCAAATAGAAAAGGTATAAAGCAACTGGTTGAGGAATATGCCAATGGTTATATTTTTTCAGAGGATATTGAAAGGTTTGTTGCTACTTTTGATCCAGATAATGCTGCAGCTCGTATCAGAGATAGCCATGCAATCTACTTCTGTGATATTTTTAGAACCAGTGTACGTCATGGTAATTATGTATGGAAAGAATATACTCTCCTTAAGATTGATGATGATAATTATTTTCTTCTTGTGCGTAATGTTCATAATTCAGTTAAAAATTACATTGAGAATAATGCGGCAGAAATATGTGAGAAAGATCAATATTCGCCATCTCGCCTTTGGTACAATTTAGAGCATTCTAAGTTGGTAAATATTTTTTGGAAAGATAAAGAAAGACGATTTTTGGGAGCAACTAAAGGATTTCTTGATTATTACGGATTTCCTTCTTCTGAAATAATAATTGGAAAGAATGATGAAGAACTTGGTTGGCATGTTCATCCGGATTTGTACATGAATGACGAGTATAAGGTCATTCATGAGGGAATATCTATTCAGAATATTAGGGAAAATTGCATACGTGATGGCGAAAACAGAGAAATTATGGCTAGTAAAACTCCACTTTATGATATTAACGGTGAGATAATCGGACTCATGGGATACTTTTTTGATAAGACTTCTATTTGTGAAACAGAGGACACCGAATATGAATCGTCAAGACGTGAGACTCTTACCGGACTTCTTAATTCTCCTGGTATTTCAGAGGATTATGATAATAATATTTCTTCAGAAAACCGTATTGAGCACGCATTAGAACTTTTCTCACTTTTTGATGATCTCCCTGTTGGATATTGTGTATTTCGAGTAACGTATTCGGAAAAAACAGGTTTGTATGATGTTGTATTCTTTTACCTTAATCATAAGTATGAGGAGGTTATCGGCCTTCCGGCAAAAGAACTGCTTGGATATACTGTAAGAGAACGCTTTCCATTTCTTGGAGGTGATTGGTATGACAATATTAAGATTTGTGCTTTTGAAGGAAAAATCATAGAGGGTGATTTTATTAATCCATTTACCAATAAACGTTTCCGTTATTTTGGACGGCAGATTATCTATCCCGGATATTGCTGTATCACTTGTATGGACGTATGTGATAATTCCTATAAATAAGATTAATAAATGATAGTGAAACACAAAAAATGCAAATGACTAAGTTGTAATCATTTGCATTTTTTGTGATATCTTTATTAGAATTCACTCATGTAATTGTCTAAAAAATCAACAGCTTCGTTTGGTGATATGTTCTCCGGATAGATTACGCTGATACCGAATAAACCATCCCACTGATAGATGAGCCCAAACTTATCATCAGTTATTTTAAACTGCATCTCACCGACATTTTCAATAGTTCCGTTCACTTCGCTTTGTATTAACTTTACAAGATTTACAAATGCATTTGGTTCTTCCATATAAGATCTGTTACTGCTTGCAATAACAATCTGCCGTTCATCTTCATTGATACTAATAATCTTATACTTATATTCCATGTTACCCCCTCATTATTTATTGTTTTTCTATCAATTATAGGTCTCAATTGTAGTGCGTGAAACACCAAATATGAGAGCCTTTATTTATATTATAATTATCTCACATAATGTTGTGATAGTCTATATTTAAGCAATAAATATGTATGGTATTATCATATTTTTTTTACAATTTATTAAATAATATGTCGTGGATTTGTATTTATATTATGTCACACTATAATTAGTAGATAACGGTTGAGGTCGTATCGTTATCGATTGGTAATATCTAAATATCTAAATTTTAAAAGGTTGTCTGGGGTGGACAACCTTTTTTATGGTGTCTACTGTTCCTTAAAGAAGGTATTTCCACTTCTTAATGTCACGTAGTTATAATTATGAGAATTGTCATCTATAAATATAAGTTTGTTCTCAAATATTTTAAATTTATTAAGAACTATTGAATCTCCTTCTTCATCTATAGTTTCTAATGTGAGAATATCTCCGCTTATTTTACATTTTCCTTGAATCATGATGCTGCTTATTGGTGTCTCACTAGCCATGAAATCTCCGTTTTCAAATATTTTTATTCTAAAATCAAGAATATCAAATTCTGTTTTTATATCATTTTTGTCTAAACTTGACTTATCTAATCGATATAATCCAACAATATCTGATATTGAAAATGATTTTGTAGTAATAATGTCAGTTGTGGAAACTGATGTTTCATCCGTTGTTTCGTCTGATGTTTCGTCAGTTGTTTCTACTTGCTGACTAATACTACTTGTTTTAGAGACAGTAATAATAATTGTTATCAGAATGATAAATACTACAAATAAAATAAATAAAAGCTTTTTGTTTCTCATAATCAACCTTCTTTCGTGATAATTTTTCGTGATAAATTTTTGTGTTTTAACTATTGCTCTTGCTTTTTATTTTAAAAACTAATTATTAAGATATTATTGTGATTTGTATTCTATTTACTTTAAATAAAATAAATAAACAGTGAGCATCGTGAAATAATTATATTTAGAGCATTATGAAATAATTATATTTTACAGATAAAATATTAGCTATCAGTGTTTGACTAAAGCACATTAATAATGATATACTTTTCGTGATAATTATTTTTTTCCGAATAGTTGAAACATTATTTTTTTTAGAGAGGTACATTATGGATGCACAACATTTATACAGTTATACAAGGAGAGCTGTAGATGATTACGGTATGATTGAGGAAGGCGATAAGATTGCTGTCGGTATTTCGGGTGGAAAGGATAGTCTTGCTCTACTCTATGCACTTAAAGGTTTGCAGAGATTCTATCCAAATCATTTCGAATTGATGGCGATCACCGTTGATCTTGGATTTGGAATTCAAGATTTTGACTTAATCGAGAAATATTGCAATGATTTAGGAGTTGAATATATAGTAATTAAAACTGATATTGCGGAAATTGTGTTTGATGAAAGAAAAGAATCTAATCCTTGTTCTCTTTGTGCAAAAATGAGAAAAGGTTCTTTAAATGAGGTTGCTAAGGAAAAGGGATGCAATAAGGTTGCTTTTGCACATCATAAGGATGACATGATTGAGACAATGTTCTTATCTTTGATATATGAAGGCAGATTCCACTGCTTTTCGCCTATTACTATTTTAGACAGAATTGGACTTACGCTGATTAGACCGTTAATGTATGTTCCAGAAAAGGATGTTATTGGATTTGCAAACAAATATAATCTTCCGGTAGCAAAGAATCCTTGCCCGGTTGACGGACATACTAAAAGGGAGTATGTAAAAAACTTGGTAAAACAGTTGAATAATGAAAACCCCGGCTGTAAGGACAGATTTTTCAGAGCAATATTAGACGGCGGTATTTTTAATATTAATGTTTAGAAATGTGAATAAAAAAATATATATGAGATACTAATAATTGGGGCAAATAAATTGCATTGATTTTTATAGGAGGTTGTTATGGCGGTAAACAGGAATTATCACGATCAGATTAATATTGATAATGCAGTTAAGCTTAGAGAATTGTTAAATAAGTTACCGAAATTTTGTTCTGAATTTTTCAGAGGAATTGAGCCTACTACTTCTTCACGTACAAGAATTGCATATGCTTATGATTTGAGTATATTTTTTAAATATTTAAAAGAATACAATCCGGAATACAAAGATGTAAATATAAGAGATATAGCTATTGATGTTTTGGATAAAATAACTGTATCAGATATTGAAGAATATCTGGAGTATTTAAAATATTACATATCTGATGATGGTAAAGAATATACCAATAATGAGCGAGGTATAATGAGAAAACTTGCATCTCTTCGAAGTTTTTATAATTACTTTTACAGAAAAGAGGCAATCAAAAATAATCCTGCTTCTATTGTTCAGATGCCTAAGTTGCATGAGAAAGAGATAGTTAGACTTGATGTTGATGAGGTGAGTAATCTTTTGGATGAGGTTGAATCCGGAGACAAACTTTCAAAGAGTCAGCAAAAATATCATGATAAGACAAAAGTTAGAGATGTTGCTATTATTACTCTGTTGCTTGGAACAGGAATTCGTGTATCTGAATGTGTTGGAATAAATATTGACGATATAGATTTTAAAAATTCAGGCATAAAGATTAGGCGAAAAGGTGGTTATGAAACTGTAGTATACTTTGGAGATGAGGTTGACGAAGCACTGAAAGCATATCTGGAAGAACGAAAAAAGATGATTCCTGTTGCCGGAAATGAAGATGCGATGTTCTTGTCAATGCAAAAAAAACGTATTGGCGTACGTGCTGTAGAAAACCTGGTCAAAAAATATTCAAAACTAGTTACTAATCTCAAGAAAATTACACCACATAAACTTAGGAGTACTTACGGTACAAGCTTATACCGTGAAACCGGTGATATATATCTGGTTGCAGATGTACTTGGACATAAAGATGTTAATACTACAAAGAAACACTATGCAGCTATTGAAGATGAACGTCGAAGACGAGCACGAAATGCAGTAAAATTAAGAGAGGATAAATAGAAATTACATATTTTAAATTAGTATTTATTATTTGTTATTTATTATTTATGGAAATAAATGCCCTGACAAAACAAACGGATAGAAAAGTTTTGTCAGGGCTATGTTTATATACGGCAGAAATACACAAGGAAAATATTTCTGCTGATATATCCAACAAATATTATTTAGATGATACAGTAACGTATTGTGGAATAATGATATAGCTACCTGAGTAAATAGTATCATCTGTCATCTGATTTGTTTCTTTGATGTCGTTGATGTAATTCTTAATACTTGAGTAACCGGGACAGTAATATTCCCTTGCAATCTTTTCTAATGTATCACCACTTTGAATCTCAATGCTAATGTACTGCTTCTCCATGCTGGCATCTACATTCTTCTTTGCATTAACATTTACAATGTTAGAACAAATAATAAAAAGAAAAACTAATGAAATCAATGAAACTGCAATAAATGAAGAAATGTTTGTTCTTCTCTGGGCAACTGAATTATAATTTGTTGAATGTCTGCTTATCATAATAAAACCTCCGATTGAATAATTATTATATGACTTAATATGTACTTAATTGTACTTAATATGTTTAATCTTGCTGTTATTACATTATTTTTACATTATCCCTCAAAAAGAACGTTTGTTCTTTGTGGTAATGTAATAATAACATCCGAACAAACGTTTGTCAATAAATATTTCGAATATTTGTTCGATTTTTTGCATGATTATGCATATGTTATATGTTAAAATAAAATATGTAAATAACAGCTTGATTTTGCTTACATTGTTATTGTAACAAGTCATCTGTCCCGTTTTTTACTCTCAATTGAACTGGGGTGAAAAAAGTTGAAAAAGTTGAAAATAGTTAAAACTAAAAAGTAAAAACTCTTTGAAACTTAAAAAATGAATTTAATTATTTATGATAATAGGAGGTAGTTATGCCGGGAAAAATATCAGCTAAACAACAGGAGATTTTAAATTATATAAAGGACGAGATTCTAAAAAAAGGATATCCGCCTACTGTAAGAGAGATTTGTGAAGTGGTTCATCTTAAGTCTACTTCTTCTGTTCATGCACACCTGGAAACTTTGGAGAATAATGGCTATATAAGAAGAGACCCTACTAAGCCTCGTGCTATTGAGATTGTTGATGACGATTTCAATCTTACAAGACGAGAGATGATGAATATTCCTATTGTAGGCCGTGTTGCTGCAGGCGAACCTCTTCTTGCTGTAGAGAACGTTGAAGATTATTTTGCTGTTCCGGTAGAGTTTTTACCAAAGGGCGAGGAGATTTTTATTCTTACAGTAAAGGGGGACAGCATGATTAATATGGGAATATATGAAGGCGATATGCTCTTTGTTCAGAAACAGTCTACAGCAAAAAACGGAGATGTAATCGTTGCGTTGGTAGATGATTCTGTTACTGTTAAGAGATTTTACAAGGAAAAGAATTTTATCAGATTACAACCTGAAAATGATGATATGGATCCTATTATTGTTCCTGATTGTCAGATTGTTGGAAAGGTTGTTAGTCTGTTTAGAAATACAATTATTTGATTTTTATAGCAATTATTATTTTATAATTATTGACATTTTTATTTATCAAAAAAGAACGTTATTTTTAGTAACGTTCTTTTTTGTATATATATTAAGATTATTAATAAGCTAAAATATCATCAAGAGATTTAATGATAGCTTCTTTGTTCATGTCGTGACCGATGAATACTAATTTGATCATTCTGTCACCAACTTCCGGATCCCAGTCTTTTTCAATTGAAGGATCATCTGCCATCATTTTTGCTCTCATTTTTCTTGGGGCTGTAGCAATCCATCTTCCTGCGTCTGCAACATTTATCTGTCTTCCTGCCTGCTCTAACATGAAAGCATCATTGTTATTATCTGCTAACCAGATGATACCTTTACAACGAATAACATTTGCAGGGAATAACTGTAACCATTCTTTTAATTTTTCACGGTCAAATGGTTTACGTCTAAAGTATACGAATGTTCCAATACCGTACTCTTCAACTTCTCCTTCACCGTGGTGATGATGGTGATGATGATGATGTCCGTGACCATGTCCATGTCCTTCCTCGTCATGTTCGTGCTCGTGATGATGCTCATGTTCATCATGTTCGTGCTCGTGTTCATGTTCGCAATGACCGTGTTCGTGATCACAGTTAGAATGATCATGCTCATCATGATGATGCTCGTGTTCGTCATGGTCATGCTCATCGTGATTATGCTCGTGCTCATCTTCATGTTCTTCTTCACCGTCGTATTCTTCCAATAATTTGATCCATCCTGCAGAAGTACTTGCTTCTTCGAAATTAAATCTGCGGGTATTAAGAATCTCGTCTATATCTACTTTTGCGTAGTTTGTTTCAATTAATTTAGCGTGAGGCTGGAGTACCCTTACAACAGATTTTACTTTTTCTAACTGCTCAGGTGTAACTGTATCAACCTTATTTAAGATAATTGTGTTACAGAATTCGATCTGCTGAATAAGTAAATTCTCAATATCCTCTTCATCAAGACTCTTATCAATGAGATCTGATCCGCAACCAAATTCGTCTGCAAGTCTTGCCACGTCAACAACTGATACGATATTGTCAAGACGGCAGATGTTTGTGTTCTTCTTGTAAGAACCATCAATCATTGCAATTGACTGTGCAATTGGAAGAGGCTCACAAATACCACTTGCCTCAATTAAGATGTAATCGAACTCACCTGTTGCAACTAAATCAACAATCTGATTAATAAGGTCAACAGATAATGTACAGCAGATACATCCGTTTGATAATGGTACAAGATTGTTATCTGCCATTGTTACCTGACCGTTTTTAGCGATAAGGCTGGCGTCTATATTAACTTCACCGATATCATTTACGATAACAGCTACTTTGTAACCTTGCTGATTTGTTAATACTTCGTTTAATAAAGTTGTTTTTCCGGCACCTAAATAACCTGTAAGTAAAGTAATAGGTACTACTTCTCTTCTTTTAATCATTTTACCATATCCTTTCTAATGAGATTGTAATTTATTATCTGATAAATAAATATTGATATCATTTTTTTTATAAATATTGATATCTGTATTCTTATGAATAAACAATAATATTTAAATTTTAATGAAAAATGCACTGTAAGGTGGCAATACAATATGGTCACCGAGTTCTATTATATCACCGGTAATCAAATCTGTACCACTGTTTTTTCCAAAATTATAATATGCGGTATATTCATTTTCCTCTGCATTGATGCATACATACACCGTCTGTTCGTTTGTGTATCTTTTGAAAATACATTGTTTGTTTGTTAAAACAGATGATGTGAAATCGCCGTAGTTAAGTGCTACACTATTTTTCTTTGCATTTGCAAGTTTTGAGATAAATGCAGTTAATTCATTAAACTCATAATTTTCAAAACAAGGTCTTAAAGCTGGATCTCCTTCGCTCTTATTGGCCTTTGTGCCCCATTCACTTCCGTAATAAACACAAGGAATACCAGGCATACCAAACATCAAAGCATAAATCAAAGGTAAATGATTGCTGTTCGTCAAAATGCTGGCTACTCTTGTTACATCATGATTGTCAACAAAAGACAACAGATGCTTACCCTTGTACAGCGTCCAGTTTTCAGGACCAAACTGTCTGAGCAATGAATGGTTAATCTCGAACATATTCATGCTGTTAAAACTTGAAAATAAACCTTTATAGCACTCGTAATTTGTTGCGGAATGAAGCATTTCGTCGTTCATTCGCTGGTTGTAATCACCATGCAACATTTCTCCTACAAGGAAAAAGTCTTCTTTTAATGAATCACAGTGACGTCTCAAGCGCTTTAGGAATTCATAGTCTAAACAGTATGCTACATCAAGACGAATTCCGTCTATATCAAACTCTTCTATCCAGTATTTCACTGCATCAAGAAGATAATTGACAACTTCTTCGTTGTAGAGGTTGAGTTTTACCAAATCATAGTTGCCTTCCCAGCCTTCGTACCAAAGACCGTCATTGTAGTTGGAGTTTCCACCAAAATCAATGTTGAACCAATATCTGTATGGTGAATTCTCACGGTTCTTCAGAACATCTTCAAAAGGACCAAAACCGCGTCCACAATGATTGAATACTCCGTCTAACACGACTTTTATTCCGTTGTCGTGGAGATTTTTGCAAACTTTTTTGAAGTCTTCGTTAGTTCCGAGACGTTTGTCAATCAACTTGTAATCTCTGGTGTTATATCCATGAGTATCTGATTCGAAAACAGGCGAAAAATAAATAGCATTTGCTCCTGTTTCCTTAATATGCTCAATCCAATTGTTTACCTTTAAAATTCTGTGAGTAAGAATTCCGTCGTTTTCAAATGGAGCACCGCAGAATCCTAAAGGATATATCTGATAAAAAACTGATTCATATGCCCACATAATTAGTCTCCTGTAATTAATTCTTTATTATCAATTATTCCGATTAGAATCTGTCCAAGTTTTAAAGAGAATTAATATCAATTTCTTTTCCGTCTCTCCAGATTCTTTCAAGGTCATAGAATAATCTGTCATCCTGATTGAATACGTGAATAATTACGTCGTTGTAATCCATAAGAACCCAGTTGGCATTTCTGTAGCCTTCTATATGATTTGCATGAATGCCTTCTTTTGATAATTCTTCATCAACTGAATCAACCATTGCCTGCACCTGATTCTCATTATTACCTCCTGCAATAATGAAATAATCCGCAATGACAGATATTTCTGTGATATCTATAATTGAAATGTCTATACCCTTTTTGTCATCGAGGGCATTATAAGCAATTTTAGCTATTTCTTTTGAAGTCATATTTCCTCCTGTTAACGGTTTTCTACAACATTTTTATAATATAAATATGTATCTTTTGTGTTTGTATCTATCTGATTTTCATTTTCTGTTGCTTTTTTCAGATATTCTAACGTATCTTCCGAAATTCTGTAAATTGTGTAATCAAGATCTTTGAATGCACATTCTCTAAGCATTGAAAGATAAGGCTGCTTGGTTCTAAGTGGCTCTATATAGTCTGCAACAAATATT
>JAEEGF010680236.1_pt1 | contig 37214 bp, 29 predicted proteins | sample 9134171 | NCBI WGS metagenome assembly JAEEGF01 (sample SAMN16246542, study PRJNA631951) | gut metagenome | biome: gut microbiome; feature: rumen; material: AP-attached | host: Bos | place: Iran: Karaj | collected 2018-10 | reverse complement strand
CGTACCCAGTTAGATAAACAGTATAGAACAGAAACGCCTGTCATCGTACGGCGCCCAGCTTAATACCAGCGGTAAGGACAGCCCGGTACAAATTGGCGACAGGATATCTGCCCATAGATTCTGATCAGATGCCAGGCATACCATCATCAGGAACCAACTGACGATAGCCCCCACCAGCATTGTTGTTCTGATCTTACGACCCATGATATCACCCCCATGATTCACGTTAATCTAACTTCAGGATCAGTTCCAACACTCGTTTCGCGCAGCGTTCCAGATCTGCGCGTGTCAGCGCGCCAAGTTCCTGCGCTTTTTTCACCCGTTCCGGAAAACCCGTCCCCATCTTCAGGTCATTTCCGGCAAGAATTTCCTTGTAATGCTCTCCGTGTCCCCACCAGTCCGTGGTCACCAGACCCTTGAAGCCCCACTCGCCCCGGAGGATATCCTCCAGAAGCTCGTGATTCTCGGAAGTCCGGTATCCGTTTACGGGATTGTAGGAGGACATGATGGTCCAGGGATCGGACTCCCGGACGATGATTTCAAATGCCTTCAGGTAGATTTCCCGCAGAGCTCTCTCCGACACACGGGAATCGCAATCCGTCCGGTTGGTCTCCTTATTGTTGCAGCAGAAATGCTTTGCGGAGACTCCCACATGATTGCTCTGCACGCCTCTCACAAAGGCGGCCGCCAGCTTGCCCGCCAGTCTCGGATCCTCGGAGTAGTACTCGAAGTTTCTTCCGCACAGCGGGTTTCTGTGGATGTTCACAGCAGGTGTCAACCACACTGCCAGATTATTTTCCTTTAATTCCGCACCGCCTGCGATACCCACACGGCCAAGGATCTCCGTGTTCCAGGTGGCTGCCAGCGCAGTGGCGCAGGGCCATGCCGTGGTGGCCACGCCGCATGCTTCGAAAAGACGCACGCCCGCAGGGCCGTCCGCCGTCATGACGGAAGGAACTCCGTACTCCGGCAGATTGCCGATCCCGAATACATTGGCAACTCCGGTGTTGGGCTGTCCGCCCAGCAGATGGATCAGATCCTCATCCGAGAGCTGTGCCATGAACTCCTCGATGGTGAGCTTTCCTTCCGCCACCAGGTTCAGGCTCTTCTTATCATCCCCGTAAGGCTTTCCCACATTCAGCCGCCCAACCGCACGGACCTCCGGCCGCACGAAGAGATCCTCGGATTCCTTCATCTTCGGGATAATGGATTCGTTCATATCCGGAAGAGGCTTCTTCGGCAGCTCCTCGAAAGTACCATCCGCCAGCATTCGTTTCGGCAGCGCGTTGGGAGCAACCTTTTCGGATAGCTGTTCGCAGACCTGCAGATCCTCCAGGATCCAGCTGCTTTCCACTTCCTGCGCGGAGCGCACATCGTCGCCCAGATAGAAGCGGTACTCTCCGGCTTCCAGGAGGTATGCAGATTTCCGGACCTTGCCCAGATCGTCATAAGAAGCCATGGCGTACTTCGGCAAGATCAGTTCCAGTTCCTGCACTTCCCCGGGAGAAAGTTTTCCGGTCTTGCCGAAGGCACCCAGCACCCGGGCAGGCTTGCCCAGCGCACCCTGAGGTGCTTCGAAATAGATGGCCGCCATCTCTTTTCCGGCGGTACGTCCCGTATTCTTTACGGATACCCGGAAGATCAGAGCACTTTCCGTCTCTCCCAGTTCCAGCAATTTCTTTTCAAAGCCGGTGTAGGACAGACCGTAGCCAAAGGGGTACACCACTTTTTCGGCAGCCCCCGGGATGGTCTCAAAATACCGGTATCCGACATAGATGTCCTCGGTATAATTCACATAGTCCATGGATTCCGTCATATCCTTTGTAGAGGGATAATCGTCCATGTTCTCCGCAAAAGTATCCGGAAGGTGTCCACTGGGGTTCTCTTTTCCAAGGAGCAGATCCACCGCCGCGGGACCTCCCTCCATGCCGCACTGCCATACCAGCAGGGCCGCGGAGATCTTATCATTGTCACGGACCCACTTTGTCTCCATGATGCCGCCCACATTCAGGAGGACGATGACCTTGTCAAAGTTTGCGAGCACATCATCCACCATGCGCTGCTCTGCATCCGTCAGGTAGAAATCTCCCTTCGGGAAGATCTCCTGTGCCACGGTGGGCTGGCTGTTGTCGCTTTTGGATTCATCATCGCTGTGGCAGACCTGGCCGGCGCGATCCCAGCCTTCGCCGGAAAAACGGCTGATGGAAATGATTGCCACATCCGCAAATTCCTTTGCTTTCCGAAGGAGATCATCGGGAACCGGAGGCTCCATGGTCATGCCCTTCTGCGCGCCCTTGCGGTACTGGGCATCCATCATGTCCTGATAATAGACCCAAAGGGGCTGGAAAATCTCCACTCCCGCTTCCGTAAATCCGTCCCGAAGGTTATGGATGAAGGGGGTGTAGACATCACCGCTTCCGCCGCCGCCTTTGACATAGTCCACGCAGGCCTTGCCGAAAAGCGCCACCTTCTCTTTTCCGGAAAGAGGAAGCAGTCCGCCTTCATTTTTCAGCAGCACCATACCCTCTCTTGCCGCTTCCCGGCTGAGAGCAATGTGCTCCTCGCAGGCGGTGACCCGTTTATTCGGATACAACGGCAGATTCGGTTGATACTTATGTCTGGCCCATCTATCCATCTCATTTCCCCCAAGATTTCTGTGTAATTGTAATGCTGGTGTGACGAACGCGACTGCGTTTTCGAGCGATGCAGGTGCTTGACCTGCCATGATGCTAAGAAAGCGGAAAACCCTGCCGGACTTTCCGCTTGAAACGTTCCTGGGCGGATTCGAACCGCCGGCCTTCCGCTTAGGAGGCGGACGCTCTATCCTGCTGAGCTACAGAAACTCTTTCGTCCGGCGTATTAGGTTTCGGGGAAATTGATCTTTCCCTGGAGCCAGACGACACCTTTGAAACGGCGTCCCACCTTGGGTTCGCCGACCAAATCCATTATATTGATGACCACATCGAAAGTCAACTCGTTGCAGACCAGCGTCAGAATGTACATCTGCTCTTCCGTGATATGATTTGTAGCCATACGGATCCCCACGATCTCTGCCACAATGGAATACTGGTCGCACTCCACTCCGTAGGGAATGATGGTGGATTCCACCAGCGTGTAGACATCGTTCTTCCGGATGCTGCGGGAGATCGCCGTGTAGACATCCATGTCATGGATGGTCAGCAGTTCGATGGCGTTCTCATTGCCATCCCTCGCCTCCAGCAGAAGCTTTGCGCGATTGACGGTCTTCTGATGCATGCGGTCCTCGTCTCCGGGGGCCTTCTGCAGGGGCAGGATCACGGATCCCTGCACGGAAAGACCCGTAAGAGTCAGGGTCGTCCCCCGAATGGGCAGACGGCCGCTGGTCTGGGCGTTGACGTAAGGTATCTTGTTCTGCAGATAAAAGATCAGGCTGATGCCTACCCGGGCATCGTCGCAGATACCGGCATAGGAATCCTCCGAGGCGTGGCGTTCGACGGCCACGTCTTCGGTGGATGTGATCACATTGCTTCGCAGGTAGGGGAAGTAGAAATCCAGATGGAAATTCTCTTCCTCATCGAAAGTGCCGGCAGCGCAGATACCCATATCGTCCGCATAGTCCCTGCAGAACTCCGCGATCATCACGCCGTCCTGCGTCATGGTATAGCCGCGATAGTCCGCTTTCTGAATGCTGTCATACACCAGCTGTTTGACCTCACCCCTGGTCTGCTTGCTGAAGCCGATGGCTCTCAGATATCTATGCATACCGTCACCTCCTTTCCTGCGTCAGATTCGCTATAGATCAGCAGACAGGAAGGATCTTCTCCTTGCCACCCATGTAGGGCTGCAGTGCCTTGGGCACATTGATGCTTCCGTCTTCGTTTACATTGTTCTCCAGTACGGCGATGAGTCCTCTGGGAGTCGCCAGTACAGTATTGTTCAGAGTATGTACGTAATAGGTTCCGTTCTCGCCCTTGGTGCGGATGCTCAGTCTTCTTGCCTGTGCATCGCCCAGAGTGGAGCAGCTTCCGACCTCGAAGTACTTCTGCTGACGAGGGCTCCATGCCTCTACATCACAGCTCTTTACCTTCAGGTCTGCCAGATCGCCGGAGCAGCACTCCAGAGTGCGGACCGGAACATCCAGGCTGCGGAAGAATTCCACAGTGTAACTCCACATCTTATTATACCACTCCATGGAGTCTTCCGGCTTGCAAAGTACCACCATTTCCTGTTTTTCGAACTGGTGCACACGATATACGCCTCTCTCCTCGATGCCGTGGGAACCCACTTCCTTACGGAAGCAAGGGGAATAAGAGGTCATAGTGATGGGAAGCTTAGGCTCTTCCACGATCTGTCCCTGGAAACGGCCGATCATGGAATGCTCGGAGGTACCGATGAGGTACAGGTCCTCGCCTTCGATCTTGTACATCATGGCTTCCATTTCCTTGAAGCTCATAACGCCGGTAACCACGTTGGAACGGATCATGAAAGGAGGGATGCAGTAGGTGAATCCCTTGTCGATCATGAAATCTCTTGCATAGGACAGCATTGCGGAATGCAGTCTTGCAGCATCGCCGATGCGATAATAGAATCCGTTACCGGTGGTGCGTCCTGCGGAATCCTTGTCCAGACCGCCGATCTTCTCGAGGATATCTGCATGATAAGGTACTTCGAAAGCGGGCACTGCGGGCTCGCCGTACTTCTGGATCTCTACATTCTCGGAATCGTCCTTACCGATGGGTACGGAAGGATCGATGATATTGGGGATCACCATCATGATCTTGGTGACCTTCTCCTGGTACTCTTCTTCCAGAGCTTCCAGCTCAGCCAGTCTCTTTGCACCGGCAGCGACTTCAGCCTTCTTTGCCTCAGCCTCTTCCTTCTTGCCCTGGCCCATCAGCATACCGATCTCCTTGGAGATCTTGTTTCTCTTTGCACGGAGGTCATCGCCTTCCTGCTTTGCCTTGCGGACTGCTGTGTCCAGCTCGATCACTTCATCCACCAGAGGAAGCTTCTCGTCCTGAAACTTCTTCCGGATGTTTTCCTTTACGACTTCCGGATTCTCACGCAAAAATTTGATGTCAATCATTTCTTCTCTCTCCTTTATTTACAACGGAAGTTTTACCTTCTTGGCCTGATCCAGTGCTTTCGCTTCCTCGGTTCCCAGTTCGATGTCGCAGCTGCCCTGGTGGATCTCCTTTGCGAAGGAATAGCAGCCCTCATTATTGTGAACGGAGTTGATCAGGAATCCGTTGTCATTTTCATCCAGCATACAGACCACAAAACTGAGCTGACCGCCCATATTGTGGTACGCGTCGTAGCGGATCAGCGCCATCTTCTGATAGGTCTTCTCCAGACGCTTGTAGATATTCTTGATATTGGACTTGTGCTCGCTGGTGGCATTCATCAGGTACTCGTTGTCCTTGATGATCTTGCCCAGTTCTTTCTCCAGGCTCTCGCCGTTCTTACCCTGGCAGAGTCTCTCCAGACGTTTCCGGAGTTTAGAGATCTTGTTGCCCTGTACGATGGCAACGATCACCAGGATCAGAATGAAAAGATATGACGCAAGTGTCAGGATAACCCAGATCCCCGGGTCAGCCACCTTGATGCCAAGCTGTGATAAGATTTGACTTTCCACGCGTTTGCCCTCCCGATCACTGTCTCATCAGCAGATCTGCAATGCGCTCCAGATCATCGCTGCTGTAGAACTCGAGATTGAGCACGCCGGCACCGTTTCCTTTTCCGGAGATGGTGACCTTGGTTCCAACGGCCTTCTTCAGCTTCTCCTCGAAATCCGCATAGATGAGCTTGAGGGTTTCGTCCTCATTCTTCTTGGGTTTTGCGGGCTTTCCGAGGCTCTTCACCAGCTTCTCAACTTCACGAACGCTGAGCTTCTCATCGAATACCTTCTGTGCCAGGTCGTACTGCTTTGCAGGATCATCCACTGCAAGAAGTGCTCTCGCATGTCCGGTGGAGATCATGTCGTCAATGACCATCTGCTGTACCTGATCGCAAAGCTTGAGGAGACGCACGGAGTTGGTGACTGCGGAACGGGACTTGGACACGCGGTCTGCCACTTCGTCCTGTTTCAGATTGAACTCCTCCAGCAGTCTCTTGTATGCCTGCGCTTCTTCGATGGGGTTCAGATCTTCTCTCTGAATATTCTCGATGAGGGAGATCTCCACGATCTCCTGCTCGGTGTAATTCCGAATGATAACCGGGACTTCCTTGAGTCCGGCAAGCTTTGCCGCTCTCCAGCGACGCTCACCTGCGATGATTTCGTAATAGTCCTTGCGGTCCTGTACCAGAATGGGGGACAGCACGCCGAACTGTTTCACGGACTCTGCCAGTTCCTGCAGCTTATCCTCATCAAAATTCTTACGGGGCTGTTCCCGGTTGGGCTCAACCAGGGTGATCTTCACCATCTGTTCTGCGCCCTGAGTCTCTTTGCTGGCAGCAGCCTGCGGTGCTTCCTTTTTCCCCTTGGAAGCATTGTTGTTGGGGATCAGCGCATCCAATCCCTTTCCTAAACCTCTTGAAGCCATTTCTTATTTCCCTCTCTGTCTGTTAATGTACCGATAACAAATCTTTCGTTTTCAGATCTGAATCTACCTTCCGGTAGCCCGTGGTCAGCGGGTGATTTACTGTTCTATTATATATATAACAGATTTATTTTTTCTTCTTCAGGATTTCCTTCGCCAGCTCACGGTAGCTCTCGGCACCGGTGGACTTGGGATCGTAAACACAAATGGGCTGTCCGTAACTGGGAGCCTCTGCCAATCTGACATTGCGGGGAATAATAGTCTTGTAGACATTGTGTCCCAGCTGCTCCATCGCGTTGCGAACATTGTCGACCACCTGCTGAGCCAGAACCGTTCTGCCATCATACATGGTAAAGAGCACACCCTCCAGCTGAAGTTCCGGATTCAGTCTCTCCTTGATCAGGTTGATGGACATGATCATGTCGCTGACGCCCTCCAGTGCAAGGTACTCACACTGTACGGGAATGATAACACTGTCCGCTGCCGTCATGGCATTGATGGAAAGGTCATTCAGGTTGGGCGGGCAATCGATAAAGATAAAATCGTAATCGTCACGGATGAAGTCCAGTTCATTCTTCAGAACGTACTTATCGGATCCGTTCTTCTGACTGAGTGCGATGGAGATACCGGACAGGTTCACATTAGAAGGAACCACAGATACCCGATCGAACTCGGTCTTGATGATGCACTCTTTGATAGTGCACTCTTCCAGCATCAGTTCATAAGTGGTGTTCTCCACTTCGTTCTTGTCGATGCCATAGGAACTGGTGGCATTGCCCTGGGGATCCAGGTCGATGACCAGGACTTTCTTCTTCCCTTCTTCTGCAAGAGAAGCTGCCAGGTTGACGGTGGTAGTTGTCTTACCGACGCCACCCTTTTGGTTAACGATTGCGATTACTTTTGCCATGAAATTCTCTTCCTCTCATGTAAATACAACCACATCCGGTTTCACCACGTGAAACAGGATGCTTTTTTCATTTTATCACAGAATGAATACCGATAAAAGAAATGCGATCAAAATTGATGCAATTGTCCGTACGATAATCTATCCTAATCTTTCACAGATTTTTCTGCAATGATCAAATCTGCCAAATCGATCCTGTTCGATACTCCTTAGTCTCTCTGATCTGTAATCCATCGATATCTGTTTACAGGATATAAACTATCCCCGGATCAACTGTCCGCTTTCCATCTCATCACAGGCTGCCGCCCAACAATCTTCCGGGATGTCCGGCCAGTCACAATGACCGTACCGTTCCTTTCCGATTTCCTCCGCGCGGATCAATACCGTGACATGCATTACGGTACTGACTGTTGCAAGGTGCTTTGTCACTCGTGTCCATCCCGGTGCCAGTTCCGGAAGCTTTTCTTCATCCAATGCCCGGAGTGCAACATCCGTATTATATGGAAGAGTAACTGTCTCCACGTTCCACGTGGAACCTTCGGAATGAAGGATGGAAAATTGTGCTGCCCCTCCTGCTCCGAAAGATACTCCCACAGATCCGGCATTGGTTACCAGCTTGTTCTTGTAACGGAACTGCTCCTGGATATGAGTATGTCCGCAGAGGATGATATTCTGATCGATCTGAAAATCCAGCATCCAATGAACCATGGGATTGTCGTAAAAATGATCCCGGTTCTTTCGATGGGAACCATGCATCAAAAGGATCTCCTGTTTGCCATTAGGATTTACTACCTTTGCAATCGGAAGGTCCGCATAGAATTCCAGATCTTTTTTGGTCAATCGTTCATAGTTATAATATGCGATACCGGTAGTGGAATCGTATTTCTTCCAATCCCGATCCCCAAATCCATGACCGGTCCGTGCCCGGTTCAGCCAATAGTCTTCCTTGTTTCCCCGGATGAATTCCGTCCGATAGTTATTCCGGATCTCGTAGATGAGATTCATGGTCCGTTCCGGATAAGCGTGATCTCCGATATAGTCTCCGAGAAAATAGAAGGTATCGATTCCTCTCCGGGTGCACTCCTCAAAGGTGGTTCGGAAGGCCTCATAATTTGCATGTATGTCTGACAGTACTGCAATATCCAATGGATTATTCCTTTCCGATCACCCGGTGATGTTCCAGAATATTGGAACAGGGAAGTGATGATACTGATACATTTATTGCGGAAATTCCTCGTAATTCCGTACAATTTCCGGTTTCGAGCTGACCTTCAAAAAAAAGGGTATACTACATTTTGTGGTGGTCTTGTGGTGTGTTTATGTGAACCACAATGTTTCACGGATGCCGTATTTACAATGTTTCACAGTTTCGGCCACAAGATTTAGTGATTCCATGTTTCACGTGAAACATTATCTAGTGGTACTTTTTTGATTTAAAGCACCTCATGTTTCACGTGAAACAATACAACATTTAGATCTATATATAGTATTGTGTGAAACCAGGGTCAAATTGTCATAAGCCGTTCGTGCTTGCACGAAATCGGCGTTGACATTATGACCCGCCCAAACATGAGCAAGTAGCGAAAGGTTCGATCTTTCAACCTTTCAGCGGATTGCGAATGTTTGAAGGGTGCAAAGCGTCCGGGGGACGCTTGCCCTGCGCCGACCGAAGCAAAGCGTAGACAGCGAGAGTCGCAACACAACGTAGCAATCCGTAAGTATCACCATACTTACAGTGGTTCCTTTGTAGGTGTTCCGGCCTTCCGTGGGTACTTTCCGGGAGTGGATTTTGTCTTCTCGATGTAGATCAGATCCCTATGAAGATCCGTGCCAGGAAGTTCGAAGGAATCTACCTTCTTGATCTCACCTCCGAGAATCTTCAAAGCGTTTTCAGCTGCAGGAATCTCTTCACTGCTCTTCTCTGATTTGTAAGGTACAAAAGATCCGCCAACCTTTACAAAGGGAATGCACAGTTCAGAAAGAGAAGAAAGATTTGCTACCGCCCTGGATACTGCAAAGTCATACTGTTCCCGATATGTCTTTACCTTTGCATAATCTTCTGCACGACCATGAATCGCTTCAATATCTTCCAGCTCCAGTTCTTCGATCACTCTGGTGAGGAATCCCACTCTCTTATTCAAAGAATCCAGAAGAGTTACTCTCAGATTCGGGAACATGATCTTCAAAGGTATGCCGGGAAATCCTGCACCGGTCCCAATATCGATCAGAGAATATTCTTTTTCTGCAAGATTCGTTTCACGTGAAATACTCAGGGAATCCAGGAAATGCTTTTTGAGCACTTCGGTAAATTCCGTGATGGCCGTAAGGTTCATCACCTCATTGGTCTCGATCATCATATCGTAATATCTTGCGAACTGTTCCAACTGATGATCCGTCGGGGTGATATTCCACTGTTTCAAGTCTGAGACAAATTGTTCAAACAGATCATTACTCATGCTTGCCACCATATGTTTCCAAATAGATCAAAAGAACATTTACATCTGCAGGAGTCACTCCGGAGATTCGGGAAGCCTGTCCGATGGAGATGGGATGGAATTCCTTCAATCTCTGTCTTGCTTCAATTCGTAAAGAAGGTACCAGGTCAAAATCAAAATCAGCAGGAATCGGTCTGGTCTCCATCTTTTTGAAATGATGTACCTGTTTCTTTTGACGATCAATGTAGCCGCTGTACTTCACCTCAATCTCCACCTGCTCGATCACATCTGCAGGAAGAGGCTGGCGCTCCGGATCCAGTTCTGCAAGATCCACATAATGGAGTTCCGGTCTGCAGAGAAGATCCGCTAGAGATACTCCGGTTTTCAGAGGTGCAGTATTATGTGCCTCCAAAATGTCCTGTACTTTTTTGGACGCACCTACCTGTACAGTTTTCAGACGCTCGATCTCTGCATCAATGGATGCCTGCTTCTCTTCGACTTGCTGAAACGTTTCACGTGAAATAAGTCCTACACGATATCCGTACTTCCGAAGTCGGAGGTCTGCATTATCCTGGCGGAGAAGCAATCGATATTCTGCACGGGAGGTCATCATACGATAAGGCTCCCGATTATCTTTGGTCACCAGATCATCGATCAACACTCCGATATAAGATTCGGACCGATCCAGGATTAAAGGTTCCTTCCCCAGTAATTTCATGGCTGCATTGATTCCGGCGATGAGACCCTGGGCTGCAGCTTCTTCATATCCGGAACTGCCATTGAACTGTCCGCCGGCGAAGAGTCCGCTGATAGATTTGAATTCCAGAGAAGGATAAAGCTGCTTTGCATTGATGCAATCATACTCAATGGCATATGCATTCCGAACGATCCTGCAATGTTCCAGTCCGGGTACTGTCCGGTACATTGCAAGCTGAACATCCTCCGGAAGAGAACTGGACATTCCATCGACATACATCTCATCGGTATATAATCCTTCCGGCTCGATGAATACCTGATGCCGTTCCCGTTCGGAGAACTTTACCACCTTATCTTCAATGGAAGGACAATATCTGGGTCCGGTACCTTCAATGATACCGGCATAGATAGGAGACCGATCCAGATTTGCACGGATGATCTCATGAGTCTTTTCATTGGTATAGGTCAACCAGCAGGAGACTTGCTCCTTCTGAACAGATTCCGGATCAGTTGAGAAAGAGAAGGGTACTACTCTCTCATCACCGGGCTGCTCTTCCATCTTGGAGAAGTCGATGCTTTTTCCATCCATACGGGCGGGAGTACCGGTCTTGAATCTCCGAAGAGAGATTCCCGCTTTTTCCAGAGACTCGGACAGATGAGTCGCTGCCTGTAATCCGTTGGGTCCGGTATAGGTAATGGACTCACCCGTTAAACATCTTGCATTCAGATAAGTACCGGTACAGAGGATCACCGCTCTGCATTGATAGGTTGCTCCGGTCTGAGTACGTACACCGGTTACTTTTCTGACAGTAGTGTCGTTTTCTTCTACGTCTTCCCAAAGCAGTTCACACACTTCTGCCTGCTTGATTGTCAGATGCTCCTGCGCTTCCAAAACTTTTCTCATGCTTCGAGCATAATCCTGCTTATCGGCCTGAGCGCGAAGAGAATGAACGGCAGGTCCCTTGGAAACATTCAACATCTTCGACTGGATAAAAGTCTTGTCGATGTTCTTTCCCATCTCACCGCCAAGTGCATCCAGTTCTCTTACCAGATGTCCCTTGGAAGATCCGCCCACATTCGGATTGCAGGGCATGAGTGCAATGGAATCTACACTCACCGTAAAGAGGACTGTCTCCAGTCCCAGTCTGCTGCAGGCCAAAGCTGCTTCGCATCCAGCATGACCGGCACCTACCACAGCCACATCAATTGTATCAACAACAAAATTCATTCCGTACCTACTTTCCCATACAGAATCTTGAAAAGATCTCTTCCACCAGATCATCCTCCAGGGATTCTCCGATGATATTGCCAAGCGAAGTGTACGCGTTCATGAGATCGATGGAGAAGAAATCTTCTTCCATTCCATCCTCGATACTGCGCTGAACCAGTTCCAGACTATTCTTACATTCCAGTAGACTTTCTTTGTGACGCAGATTTGTGATGACCACTTCCGAAGAAGATTGCAGACTTCCTTCGAAGAAGTATTCTTCCACCTGATCACACAATGCATCCAACCCGGATCCTGTCTTAGCAGAAAAACGAATGATGGGGATCGGCTCGCTGAGATTCAGATGTGTGATCAGATCACTGTCCCCGAAGCCTTCTGCAAGATCATCTTTGTTCACTAATATAATGACACGTTTGTCAGATATCTTATCCAGGTTTTCACAGTCCACCACATCCAATGACGCGGATCCATCGATCAGATACAGGATCAGATCTGCATTAGAAGCTGCTTCAAAAGCACGCTCCACTCCGATCTGTTCCACAAGATCACTTGCCTGTCGGATACCTGCAGTATCGATCAGCTTCAATCCGACATTTCGAAGCTTCACGTATTCTTCCAAGGTATCTCTGGTGGTACCTGCAATGTCAGTGACGATGGCTCTCTCTTCTCCCAGAAGAAGATTCATCACGGAAGATTTTCCACTGTTGGGTCTTCCCATGATCACAGTGGAGATTCCTTCCTTCATCCACTTACCGGAATCCGCAGTTCGAAGTAATCCATTGCATTCTTTCAGTAACTCTTCTACCACTTCAGATAAATGTTCCGGATATCCGTCCAAGGAAAAATGTTCCGGATCATCGATGGCGGATTCAATAAATGCGGTCTCATAAATGATCTTAGCCCGCATATCCTTGATCTTCCCGGAAAGTGCTCCGGTCAATTGATGCAGAGAAGATTTCAGAGCGATGTCATTCTGAGAAGAAATGACATCCATGACAGCTTCTGCTTCCGACAGATCCATTCGTCCGTTCAGAAATGCACGCTTGGAAAATTCACCGGGCTGCGCTAATCTCGCTCCGGCTTTTACCACTTCCTGCAATACTTTTTGCAATACCAGTACTCCGCCATGGCAATTGATTTCCACCGTATCTTCTCCGGTGTAACTCTTCGGAGCCAACATGACGGACACCAGTACTTCATCCAGAATCTGTTCTTTCCAGTTATCTTCCGAATCATCCATTGCAACAACAAATCCATAATGAATGGTATGACTCGGAACAGAATGTAAAAAACTTCTTCCTGATTTATTTCGAATGATCTTATCTGCAACGCAAACAGCGGCATCCCCGCTTACGCGGATGATACCGATCCCTGCCTCAGACATGGCTGTGGCTACCGATGCGATTGTGTCCTTTTGATCAAATCTCATTTTTCAAAAAACCGGATATATGGATTTACCATATATCCGGTCCTCCTAACATCTGTCATCCAGATATCGAAAATCCTTGCTTCGGATTAGTAACGCTTACCTCTGTTACGATAGTTGGAGCCATAGTTGCTGACGCGTACACCTTCCTTCAGCTCCACGATCACGTGACGATAAGGCTCTTCTCCTTCGCTTCTGGTGGTGACATACTTGTGATCCTGCAGAGCGGAGTGAATGATGCGGCGCTCATAGGGATTCATGTCTTCCAGCTCATAAGGCTTACCGGTTCTCTTAACCTTGGAAGCGACATTCTTCGCAAGATTCTCGAGAGTCTCTTTTCTTCTCTCGCGGTAATTCTCGGTATCAACAGTAACACGGATGTAATCCTCGTTGTGCTTGTTGATGACCTGCTTTACCAGATGCTGAAGAGAATCAAGAGTTGCTCCTCTCTTACCAATGAGGATTCCCATCTCATCACCGGAAAGCTCAATGTCCATGGACTTTGCTTCCTCATCATAGGTGATGTCGATCACAACTTCCAGATCCATAGCGGTGAATACATCCACCAGAAAGTTCTTGGCAACTTCGGTCACGGAATCCTGCTTCACAGCTGCCTTGATAACTGCGGGCTTGGAACCCAGTCCAAGGAAACCTGCGGATCCTTCTTCAACTACTTCATAAACAAGACGATCGGAAGTGACGCCCAGGGACTGACATGCCTCAGTGATGGCATCCTGAACGGACTTTCCGGAAAACTCCTTATATTCCATGTTCTCTCTCCTAAATCTTACTTGTTGTTTTTCTCGTTAAAGTTACGAACCATATTTGCCTTCGACATCATGCTTCCGGCTGCTGCGTTCGTATTGGAACCGGTGCTTCCGGAATTGTCAGAAGAAGAAGACCTGTTCACGTAAGAAGCCTTTCCGGACAGAGTGGACTGCGCATTACCGGAAATGTTCTTGGTGCTCATGTTTGCATAAGCTGCAAGCTTTTCCTGCTGAGCCTGCATCTTCTCCATCTTCTTCTTGCTCTTCTCAGCATTGGCTGCGATGAGTTCGTTGAAATCGATGGTGTCGATCCGCTTGTTCATGATGACCATGATGATCATACGAACACAGGCATTTGCCACCCAGTAAATTCCCATACCGGTAGGAAGCGTAAAGCAGAACCAGATGGAAATCAGAGGCATGGTATAGTTCATGGTCTTCATGGATTGAGCCATGCTGTCTGCCTGAGCATCACCGGTCTCGGTATTTGTCTGAGGAGAAAGCTTCAGGGAAAGCCACTGAGTTGCACCGGAAAGCAGAGGAATCAATACTGCAAGTACGATCAGAAGATACTTTCCGTTTGCCATGGACTCCTTGATGATGTACCAGGGAGAGTTTCCAATGTTCAGACCAAGGAAATTGTTGATCTCATCAATCTTGGAAAGAATGGTAGTCTGGTTGTCATACATCAGACCGCCCAACTGATACTGATTGGAAACCAAAGCCATATCAGAGCTGGACAGACGATTCAGAACATCGATGATACCGTTGGAAAGGTTTTCATCGGTCATGTTCTTACCGTATGCAGCAACGGTGGAAGCGATGGAACCATCCGTTGTACTGCGAAGCCATTCAGCACCATCGGATTTGATGATCTGAGTAGCAAGAGTACGGAACATGTCACCAATCTTGGTAACATAAGAAGGAATCAGATAGATCACTCGATACAAAGCAAACAGAATGGGCATCTGGATCAAAAGATACAGACAGCTGCCGGTGGGAGATACTCCGTACTTTGCATAGACCGCCTGAATTTCAGCGTTCATCTGCATCTGGGAGTTCTGATCCTTACGACCGGCGTACTTCTTCTGGATTGCCTTGGTCTCAGGATTCATCTTCTGGGACAGCTTGGAAAACTTCTGCTGCTTATAGGTCAAAGGAATCATACAGACGTTCACGATAATGGTGAACAGGATGATGGACAGACCTATATTGGGGATTCCTATTTTGTCCAGTACATTGTAAATGATCTCCATGATCTTACCGAGGAAAAGAACAATGTACTTGAAAATAGGAGTCTGGTTCTGGGTCAGTATAATGCCGTACATGGAACCTCCAGTCCTATTTACAGGAATAGATCAGGGAACAGGATCATATCCTCCGTGGGAAAACGGGTTGCATCTTAAAATTCTCCATGAAGCAAGAGCACCGCCCTTCACAGGACCGTACTTCATAATCGCTTGCGCAGCATACTCGGAACAACTGGGAAAATATGGACACTTCGTTCCCTTCATCGGAGAAAGATATCTCTGATAAAAACGAATTCCTGCAATCATACTTTTTCTAATCATTTTTTTTAAATATGACGGATTTCTACTTATATATAATGTGCTGCAGATCTCCGACATGAATGAGTGCACTTTTGGCCTGCTGAAAATCCATCTCAGCTGCACTCGGCCTGGCGACGATTACGATGTCCCAACCACTATGGAACATCTTTTCCTGTAATCGATAGCTTTCCCGGATCAATCGCTTAACCCGGTGACGAATCACACTGTTACCAACTTTCTTACTGACACTGATACCAACTCGATTTCGATCCGTTCCATTTTTTCTGACATACATCACAAGATACCTGTTGGCAAAGGAACGCTTTTCCTGGTATACGGTTTGAAAATCCAAATTACTCTTCAGTGCTTCCGAAAATTCCATAATTCCTCATAATAAAACAGAAAGAGAAAGGTCACATTACTGTGACCTTTACTTTAAGCGGATAATCTCTTTCTTCCCTTTGCACGTCTGGATGCAAGAACCTTTCTTCCACCGGGAGTGGACATTCTTGCTCTAAAACCATGAACCTTGGAATGAGAACGCTTCTTCGGCTGAAATGTCATCTTCATAATTCTATACACCTCCTTTTCTGATTTCACTCTTTGCCTGTCAGAAAATAGCAAAACTGATTTTAAAGAAAAATAGTCGTTATGTCAAGTGAAAACAGGGAAAAACCCTTTATATATAAGGAAAAGTTGGTGTATAAAATTTGTGAAAAATTTCTTTTATGTGACTTATCCACATGTTTTTCCACAGGATGTGGTTTAAATAAATAATCCACATTCAACCCACAAAATGTGAATAACTTTCTCAAAAAAAGAATATATCCTGTGGAAAAACATGGTAGAAGATGTGAAACATACGGTTTTTTTATCCGTGAAACATTTAAAAATGTTATCCACCGATTTTTGTGTTTTCCACATTCTTAAAATTTTATTAATTAAATTAAGCACTTTTCCACAGGATGTGGATAAAACGTTTGAGTAGATTTGAGTATAACTTCGATTTGAATTCTACAAATCCCTATATTACAATGATAAAGCATGTTAGAAGGGAAGGTATCGCTATATGAACGAAATCGCAGAGCGTTGGGAAGAGATCAAGCAGAACATTCAGAGAGAATATGCTCTTTCCAACATCTCATATAAGACCTGGATCGAGCCTCTGGAGTATGATCACACGGAGGACGATACCGTCTATATCATCATTCAGTCTGATCAGACACACCAGCTTAATTATATTGAAGCAAAGTACACCAATTTCTTTCAGGTGACCATCTCCGAGATGTTCAACAAAGAATATAAAGTAGCTTTTATTCTGAAGAGTAAAGCAGGTCAGTCCGTTCCGAAGCAGGAACCTGTTCCGGCAAAGCCTGTTCTGGAAGATCCTCATGAGAATACCGGCTTGAATCCCAAGTACAAATTCGAAACATTTGTGGTTGGTAACAACAATAAGCTGGCTTATTCCGCATGTCTTGCAGTGGCTGAGACTCCCGGTGAAGTTTACAATCCTCTCTATATTTATGGAGGACCCGGACTGGGTAAGACTCACTTAATGCATTCCATCGGACATTTCATCCTGGAGCAGAACCCGAATACCAAGGTTCTCTATGTTACCAGTGAGGATTTCACCAATGAAGTGATCGAATCCATCCGTAGTGGTAATGCGACTTCCATGACCAAGCTTCGTGAGAAGTATCGGAACGTGGATGTCCTCATGGTAGACGATGTACAGTTTATTATAGGTAAAGAGAGTACTCAGGAAGAGTTCTTCCACACCTTTAATGCGCTGCATGAAGCAAGAAAGCAGATCGTTCTTTCTTCCGATAAGCCTCCGAAGGAGATCCACACTCTGGATGAAAGATTCCGTTCCCGTTTCTCCTGGGGACTTACTGTGGATGTTCAGGCTCCCGATTATGAGACCCGTATGGCCATTCTTCGTAAGAATGCAGAAACCTGTGAAGCAATGATCAGCGATGAGATCATCGAATACATCGCTACCAATATCAAGACCAATATCCGTGAGCTGGAAGGTGCTCTGAACAAGATCGTTGCATTTGCAAAGCTCAGCAACACCGAGACCACCATGGAACTGGCTGAAGAAGCCCTGAAGGATATGATCTATCCCGCAAAAGCTTCTGCACTTACCTCCGACTACATTATTAAGATGGTAGCGGAAAGCTTTGATGTAAAACAGGAAGATATCACTTCCCAGAAGAGAAATTCTGATTTTGTACTGCCCAGACAGGTGGTTATGTACCTGTGCCATGATCTGATGTCCATGTCCTACATGAATATCGCAAAAGTACTTGGCAAGAAGGATCACACCACCATTATCCACGGTGTAAACAAGATCACTTCGGATCTGAAGAATAACGATGAACTTGCCAGAAAGGTGGATATCATCCGCAAAAAGATCACCGGTTAACCACATCTTCCGTGGATAGCCTGTTGATAAGCGGAGGATTCTCGTGTATCACCTGTTTATAACTTTTTTGTCGTGAAAGCAGGTGAAAAATAAGATGTTGATAAGTGGAGGATTTTACACTTGTTATCCAACACAATTCACATCATTATCCATTCCATTTTTTGCTGAAAAATAGTATAATAATAAAGGTTTTGCACAGTTTCAACATCCCCTAATACAGATAAGATGAAATCTTTCTTTTTATTTATTCTATAGGGCGCTGCTGCAAATCATTTTTGTCGTGAGGAAGGAGTATCCACAATGAAATTTGTCTGTAACAGGACTAATCTTTTGAATGGTATTCAGATCGTATTAAAGGCCATTCCGAATCGCAGTACCATGTCGATCCTGGAATGCATTCTGATCAATACGACAAAAGGAAACATTACCTTAACCGGTAATGACATGGAACTCGGTATTGAGACTATTGTTGAAGGTGATATTGTTGAGAAGGGAATTGTTGCTCTTGATTCCAAAATCTTTTCCGATATCATCCGTAAACTTCCCGAAGGTGATATCACCATCGAGACAGACAGCAATTATAAGACTCTGATCCAGTGCGGATCTGCAAGATTCAATATCATCGGTCAGTCCGGTGATGATTATTCCTATCTTCCCGAGCTGGAGAAGAATGACAGCATCATCTTAAGCCAGATGGCATTAAGAGATGTGATCCGTCAGACAATCTTCTCTATTGCGGATAATGTGGATGATACTTCCGGACAGCAGACCATGCGCGGTGAATCCATGGAAATCTTCGGAGATTCCATCCGTTTCGCATCTTTGGACGGACATCGTATTTCCATTCGCCGGATCATGCTGAAAAATGTTTATCCGGATAAGAAGGTTATTGTTCCCGGAAAGAGCCTGAATGAGATCAGCAAGATCTTAAGCGGCGGAGCTGAGGATGATGTTGAGATCTCCTTCACTCCCAACCATATTCTGTTTGAGTTTGAAAATACAAAGGTTGTATCCCGTCTGATCGAAGGAAAATTCTTTGATGTGGAAAAGATGAACATCAAGGATTATGAGACGAAAGTCAAAGTAAACCGCAAGAATTTCCTGGATTGTATCGATCGCGGTACCCTTCTTGTGAAAGAAGGAGATAAGAAGCCCATCATCCTGAACGTTGCGGATGACAATGTGACCATCATGATCAATTCCTTTATGGGCAGCATGAAGGAAGAACTTCCCATCGAGAAGACCGGAAAAGATATCATGATCGGTTTCAATCCCAAGTTTATGCTGGATGCGCTTCGCGCTGTGGAAGATGAAGATGTGGAGCTTTACTTTGTGAATTCCAAGGCTCCCTGCTTTATCAAGAACAACAGCGAAAGCTATGTTTATGTGGTATTGCCGGTCAACTTTAGTTCCGTGCCTTAATATTTATCGGAGTATTTTATGATTTCCATTCAATTGAGAGATGACTACATCAAACTGGGCCAGGCGCTGAAGGCGGCTGGCTTAGTATCGTCCGGTGTGGACGCAAAAATTGTGATCCAGGACGGTGAAGTTCTGGTCAATGGACAACAGGAATTTCAAAGGGGAAAAAAGCTGGTAGCCGGTGACAAAGTTCGTTATCGCGACGAAGAAATCCTGATCTGTGCAAAAGACGGAAAAGAATGATTATTAAGTCCATTGAATTAACCGATTATCGAAATTACGAGAATCTTACCCTGCACTTTGACCCGGGGACCAATATCCTCTACGGAGACAATGCACAGGGTAAGACCAATATACTGGAAGCCATTTATGTGGCAGCTACCACCAAATCACACAAAGGAAGCCATGACAGTGATATGGTGCGTTTTGGCGCGGAAGAAGCACACATCCGTACCTATCTGGAGAAAGAACAGGTAGAGACCCGGGTGGATATGCATCTTCGGAAAGCCAAGGCAAAAGGAATTGCAATTGACGGTCAGAAGATCAAGAAAGCACAGGAACTCATGGGCTTGTGCAGAGTTGTATTCTTCTCTCCGGAAGATTTGAGCATTATCAAAGACGGACCGGCGAATCGTCGTCGATTTATCGATATGGAGCTGTGCCAGTTGGACCAGTTCTATCTCTACAATCTCAGCAATTATAATAAAATCATCAATCAGCGAAACCAGCTTCTGAAGGATATTTATTTCAATCCTTCCCTGGCAGATACTCTGACCATCTGGGATGATCAGCTGGTGAGTTATGGCTGTAAGATCATTGAGAGACGGCGTGAATTCGTCAATCAGATTGCTGAGATCATCCGGGAAAAGCATTCGAAAATCTCCGGCGGAAAAGAAAAACTTGAGATTTTCTATGAGCCGGATGTTCAGGAAGATGAATTTGCTGCGAAATTAGCACAGAATCTGGAGAGAGACCGGAAATCCAAAATGACTTCCGCAGGTCCTCACAGAGATGATTTCTGTTTCCGCATCGGAGATGTGGATATCCGAAAATTCGGATCTCAGGGACAACAGCGTACCGCTGCTCTTTCCCTGAAATTGTCGGAGATCGATCTGGTAAAAAAACTGTCCGGAGACAATCCCATCCTGCTTTTGGATGATGTTCTCTCGGAACTGGACAGCAGCCGCCAGAATTTCCTGCTGAGCAGCATCGGTGATATCCAGACCATCATTACCTGTACCGGTGTAGAAGATTTTGTAAACAATCGTTTTACCGTCAATCAGGTATTCCGCGTGGACAATGGGACGGTAACTCCCGTATCTTCTGCGGAACAGTAAGACTAAGTCAGTAATATTCGTGAGATTTCACGAGATAAAGAAAGGTTTCATATGAGCGAAGAAAGCTTGAACAGCACGGCCGTAGATCATGAATATGGAGCGGATCAGATCCAGATCCTGGAAGGACTGGAGGCTGTCAGAAAGCGTCCCGGTATGTACATCGGAACCACTGCCAGCAGAGGACTTCACCATCTGGTCTATGAGATCGTCGATAACTCTGTCGATGAGGCATTGGCCGGATTCTGTAACAAGATCGAAGTCATCATCAACGAAGGCAACTCCGTGACCGTCATCGATAATGGCCGTGGTATTCCCGTCGGTATCAATCACAAAGCCGGAATCCCCGCAGTTGAGGTGGTATTTACCATCCTGCATGCCGGCGGAAAGTTCGGCGGTGGAGGATACAAGGTATCCGGTGGTCTGCACGGTGTAGGTGCATCTGTTGTAAATGCACTTTCCGAGTGGTTGGAAGTCGAGATCAAAACCGACGGAAAAGTCTATAAGCAGCGTTATGAGCGCGGACATTCCATGTACGCCTTGAAAGAGATCGGAACCTGCCCTGTGGAAGAAACCGGAACCAAGGTTACCTTCCAGCCGGATAAGGAAATCTTTACCGAGACCACCATCTTCGATTTCGATATCCTCAAGGCAAGACTTCGCGAGATGGCATTCCTGACCAAGGGACTGCGCATCATCCTGAAGGATGAGCGTTCCGAAGCCAGTGCACATTCCGTTGTGACCGACAGTATGCTGGAGGAAGCAAAGGAAGCTGCCATGGGCAAGGAAGAGCCAAATGACCAGATCAACGAGCTCTTGAAGCGTGCCAATGCAGATGCAGTGGAGCGCGGAGAAGCCACTGTTTCCGAGGAAGTGGATGCTGCTCCCGTGAAAAAGCCCGCTAAAGTAAAGGAATTCTACTACGAGGGAGGTATCAAGGAGTATGTCACTTACCTGAACAAGAGTAAGGAAGCTCTTTATCCCGATGTGCTTTACTTCGAAGGCGAAAAGAACGGTGTCTATGTGGAAGTTGCATTCCAGCACAATGATTCCTACAACGAGAGCGTCTTCAGTTTTGTAAACAATATCAACACACCCGAAGGTGGTACTCACCTTCAGGGATTCCGCAATGCGGTCACCAAGACCTTCAATGATTATGCCCGCAGCGCAAAGATGCTGAAAGACAGTGAGCCTAACCTTTCCGGAGAAGATATCCGCGAGGGACTCACCGCTATCATCAGTGTGAAGATCGAGGATCCTCAGTTTGAGGGTCAGACCAAGCAGAAGCTGGGCAACAGTGAGGCAAGAGGTGCTGTTGACAGTATTGTCAGTGACAAGCTGACCATCTATCTGGAGCAGAATCCCACCGTTGCAAAGGCAATCTGCGACAAGTCCATCCTGGCTCAGAGAGCAAGAGAAGCAGCGAGAAAGGCAAGAGACCTCACCAGAAGAAAGACCGCTCTGGACGGAATGGCTCTTCCCGGAAAGCTGGCAGACTGTTCCGACAAGGATCCTTCCCATTGCGAGATCTACATCGTAGAGGGAGATTCCGCAGGTGGATCCGCTAAAACCGCAAGAAGCCGTGCAACTCAGGCAATCCTGCCTCTGCGCGGTAAGATCCTGAATGTGGAAAAGGCCCGTCTGGATAAGATTTATGCCAATGCGGAGATCAAGGCAATGATCACTGCATTCGGTACAGGTATCCACGAGGACTTCGATATCAGCAAGCTTCGTTACAACAAGATCATCCTCATGACGGATGCCGACGTGGACGGAGCACATATCAGCACTCTTCTGCTGACCTTCATCTACCGCTTTATGCCGGAGCTGATCAAGCAGGGACATGTATTCCTGGCTAAGCCCCCTCTGTACAAGCTGGAGAAGAACAAAAAAGTCTGGTATGCATACAGCGATGAAGAGCTGGAGCAGATCCTGCAGGAAGTGGGACGTGACCAGAATAACAAGATCCAGCGTTACAAAGGTCTGGGAGAGATGGACGCAGAACAGCTTTGGGAGACCACCATGGATCCCGAGCGCCGGATCCTCCTTCGCGTGAATTACGACGAAGAGATGACTTCAGAACTGGATCTGACCTTCACTACCCTCATGGGTGATAAGGTTGAGCCCAGAAGAGAATTCATCGAAGAAAATGCACAGTTTGTAAAGAATCTGGACATCTGATCATACGAGCAGACTGTGAATATCTGGAGAGTTTATGGAAGATACAATTTTTGACAAAATTCAGGAAGTCGATCTGAAGGAGCGAATGGAAACCTTCTACATCGACTATGCAATGAGCGTTATTGCCAGCCGTGCACTGCCGGATGTCAGAGACGGACTCAAGCCCGTACAGCGCAGAGTCCTCTACTCCATGGTGGAGCTGAACAACGGACCCGACAAGCCGCACCGTAAGAGTGCCCGTATTGTCGGTGATACCATGGGTAAGTACCACCCTCACGGAGACAGTTCCATCTACGGCGCACTGGTCAACATGGCTCAGGACTGGTCCATGCGCTATCCTCTGGTGGATGGCCACGGTAACTTCGGTTCCATGGACGGCGACGGCGCAGCTGCAATGCGTTACACCGAGGCCAGACTTTCCAAGATCAGTATGGAACTCCTTGCGGATATCGGAAAAGATACCGTGGACTTCGTACCGAACTTCGATGACACTGAGAAAGAGCCCACCGTACTGCCCTCCCGCTATCCGAACCTTCTGGTGAACGGAACCACGGGTATCGCCGTCGGTATGGCCACCAATATCCCTCCTCACAACCTGAGAGAGACCATCAATGCAGTGGTCAAGATCATTGACAACCGCGTTGAAGAAGGAAGAGACACCTCCATCGAAGAAGTGATGGATATTGTTAAGGCACCGGATTTCCCCACCGGCGGTATCATTCTGGGTACCCGGGGAACCGAGGAAGCCTATCGTACCGGCCGTGGAAAGATCCGCGTCCGTGCCGTGACAGAGATCGAGACTCTCCCCAACGGAAAGAGCCAGATCATCGCCACCGAGCTTCCCTATCTGGTGAACAAGGCTAACCTGATCATCAAGATCGCAGAGCTGGTAAAGGACAAGAAGATTGACGGAATCACTGATATCCGCGATGAGTCCAACCGGGAAGGTATCCGCGTGGTCATCGAGCTGCGCAGAGATGCAAATCCCAATGTCATCCTGAACCAGCTGTACAAGCATACCCAGCTGCAGGACACCTTTGGTGTCATCAACCTGGCACTGGTGGACAACCAGCCCAAGGTCATGACTCTGCTGGAGATGCTGCAGTACTACCTGAAGCATCAGGAGGATGTGGTTACCCGCCGCACCCGCTATGACCTGAACAAAGCTGAGGAGAGAGACCACATCCTGCAGGGATTGCTGAAGGCTCTCGACTTTATCGACGAAGTCATCTCCATCATCCGCAGCAGCGAGAACACCCAGCAGGCGAAGGAACGTCTGATGGAGCGTTTCGGACTGGACGATGCTCAGTCCCAGGCCATCGTGGACATGAGACTTCGTGCTCTCACCGGTTTGGAGCGCGCGAAGCTGGAAGACGAGCACAATCAGCTGGTTGCCCGCATCGCAGAGCTGAAGGCCATTCTGGAGAACGAGAATCTCCTGCTTGGCGTCATCAAGAAGGAAATCCTTGAGATCGCAGACCGCTACGGCGATGACAGACGGACCAAGATCGGCTTTGATGTTTATGACATCAATGACGAGGACCTGATCCCTCATGAGAATACCGTTATCGCAATGTCCAAGATGGGCTACATCAAGCGTATGAGCGTTGATAATTTCAAGGCTCAGAACAGAGGCGGTAAGGGTGTCAAGGGCATGGCCACCATCGAGAACGACTATGTGGAAGATCTGTTGATGACCACCACTCATCACTATCTGAACTTCTTCACCAGTTATGGCCGTGTCTACCGTATGAAGGCGTACGAGATCCCCGAAGGAAGCAGAACCTCCAGAGGTATGGCCATCGTCAACCTGCTGCAGCTGAATCCGGACGAGAAGATCTCTGCTATCATTCCCATCTGGAATTACGATGATGAGAAGAATCTCTTCATGGTGACCAAGAACGGTATCGCCAAGAAGACCAAGCTTTCCGAGTATGCAAATGTCCGGAAGAGCGGACTCATCGCCATCAATCTGGCGGAGGGTGACGAACTCATCGAGGTGAAGATCACCGATGCAAGCAGTGAGATCCTGCTGGCTACGAAGCAGGGTATGTGCATCCGCTTTGCAGAAACCGATGTGAGATGCACCGGCAGAAGCAGTATGGGTGTCATCGGTATGAACCTGAATCCCGGGGACGAGGTGGTCAGCATGCAGCTCCACACCCAGGGCCAGTACATGCTGTTCATGTCCGAGCGCGGAATGGGCAAGCGGACCGATATTGACGAGTTCAGCATCCAGAAGCGCGGCGGTAAGGGTGTCAAGTGCTACAAGATCACCGAGAAGACCGGTGAACTTATGGGCGCGAAGGCGGTTCATGGTGACGAAGAGATCATAATGATGACCACTGAGGGTGTGCTGATCCGCATCCGTGTGGAGGATATCAGTATTCTGAGCCGTATCACTTCCGGTGTGAAGCTGATGAATCTGGAGCCCGGCGTAAAGATCGCCCAGGCAGCCAAGGTTCGCGATCGGCTTTCCAACGGTGAAAAGGAGTTTGACAACGTGGAAGAGGCTGAAGAGTCCCTCCCCGAAGTCGATGATGATTTTGACGATGGAAAAGAGGTAAGCCTTCCCCACGAAGAGGACGAGGAAGACGAATAAGTTATGGAGTCTTACCGGATTTTACTTGATTTAGCTATTATTATCGTATTTGCAAAGGCATTCGGTCTGCTGGCTCGGAGGCTTCACGCCCCCCAGGTGGTCGGCGAGATCATTGCCGGACTGATCATCGGTCCCAGTATTCTGGGACTGGTGGAGTTGTCCGATTTCCTCAGCCAGATGGCGGAGATTGGCGTGATCCTCCTGATGTTCTCCGCAGGTCTGGAGACTAATCTGAAGGATCTGATGCGAACCGGCGTAAAGGCACTGCTTATCGCATGTGCCGGCGTGTTTGTCCCTCTGGTGGGCGGTACCCTGCTCTATATGGGCTTTTATGGTATGGCTCCCTGGGGTTCCGAAGCGTTTTACACCGCAGTCTTTGTGGGCGTGATCATGACAGCCACAAGCGTCAGCATCACGGTCCAGACCCTGCGGGAAATGGGCAAGCTGAAGGGCGAGACCGGCACCACCATCATGAGTGCTGCCATCATCGACGATGTTATCGGCATCATGGTCCTGACCTTCGTACTGGGCTTCAAGAGTCCCGATGCCGAGCCCGGCAAAGTGGTGATCAACACCATCCTGTTCTTTGTCCTTGCCATTGTGTGCGGATTCATTATCTATAAGATCTTCAAGATCATGGATATCCGCTATCCTCACACGAGACGTATCCCCATCATGGGACTGGCTCTGTGTTTTGTTTTTGCCTATGTGGCTGAGACCTACTTCGGCATCGCGGACATTACGGGTGCCTATGTAGCGGGAATCATCCTCTGCTCCATTCAGGATTCCGAGTACATCGCTTCCAAGATGGATACCGAGTCCTACCTGCTCTTCGGCCCTATCTTCTTTGCCAGCATCGGACTGAAGACCAATATTGATAAGGTCAACGGAAGCATTATCCTCTTCTCTGTAGCCTTCGTTCTTGTGGCTCTGGTCTGCAAGATCATCGGATGCGGACTGGTGGCAAAGTGCCTTGGCTTCAAGGGTAGCGATCCTTTGAAGATCGGTGTGGGTATGATGACCAGAGGCGAGGTCGCCCTCATCGTCTCCCAGAGAGGACTTGCGGTGGGAATGATCGATTCCGTGTACTTCACGGCAGTGATCCTGCTGATCATCTGCTCCAGCGTGCTGACACCCATTATTCTGAAAATCCTGTATGCGAAAGATGACAAGATCAAGATCGAAGCAAACACAGAAGGAAATAACCAATAACTTAAAAGCCTCCCAACGGGAGGCTTTTTCTGCATCACTGGAAAAGATCGTGGGAGTGGACCGGGAACGGCCCACCATCGGAACCCTTGCGGAAAAGACGGTTCATGCGGTTTTGAAGAATTACTACGATCCGGAGGAAGACCATCAGGAAATCCCCATCGACCGATATGTAGCGGACGTGTTTACCGGGAAGGAAATCTTTGAGATCCAGACCCGGCAGATGTTTCGCATGAAGGGAAAACTGGATGCATTCCTGCCCCAGTATCCGGTGTCCATTGTCTATCCGGTTCCGGTCGTGAAAACACTCTATTGGCTGGATCCCGATACGGGAGAGGTGTCCGGGGGGCGGAAATCGCCCAAAAAGGGAATGGTTTATGATGTCTTCGCGGAGCTGGACGGTATTCGGGAGTATCTGGATCGGCCGAATCTGTCCATTCGTGTGGTGCTGATGAATATGACGGAGTATAAACTTCTCTGCGGCCGGAGCAAAGACCGAAAGCATTTCGGCGCTGAGCGCTATGACCGGATTCCCACGGAACTGGTGGATGAGGTGGTGCTCACCTGCCCGGAAGATTACATGCAGTTCGTGCCGGATACCCTGCCCGAGCGGTTTACCGCAGCGGAATTTGGAAAAGAAGCTCATATTTCCAAGGAATTGGCAGGGTATGCATTGCGGGTTCTGAGACAGCTGGGGATCGTGGAGAAAGTCGGAAAGGTTGGGAATGCGTTCCTGTACAGCTGCACATATTAGGAAAATCTTCAGTTCTCTTTAAATCTCGTCCGTATCCGTCAAGGCCAGGGAGAAGATGAACTCGCTTCCAACTCCCGGTGTACTGATGACATTGATGTTCTGATCGTGGGCAGCGATGATCTCCTTTACAATGGAGAGGCCCAGTCCCGTGCCCTTCTTATCCTTACCTCTAGAGGAATCGGATTTGTAGAACCGGGTCCAGATCTGCTTCAGATCCTCCTTGGGAATACCGATACCGGTGTCTTTTACTGACACGAAAAGCTTGTTTTTCTTGATATTGGTCTCGATCTTGATGACGGAATCGTGATGGGAAAACTTGATGGCGTTGTCCGTCAGGTTGTAGAGAACCTGCTGGATCCGCCCAAGATCCGCATGGACCAGCAGTTCATCTCCCACCAGATTCAGCTCGATGGCCATGCTCTTTTTCCTGCAGGTGCCTTCAAAGGACGCGGCTGTGTCGCGGATGACCTTGTTGATGTCGAAATCAGACCATTCCAGACGCATACCCTTGGTATTCAGGTTGTTCAGAGTCAGTAATCCGTTGGTGAGCTTGGTCAGACGCTCTGTCTCATTCAGCACCACATTCAGATATTTCTCATGCATTTCCGGCGGAATGGTACCGTCGATCATGGCTTCCAGATAACCCCGGATGGAGGTCAGAGGTGAACGGAAATCGTGAGACACATTGGCGATGAACTTCTTCTGGTCATCTTCCGCTCCCGCGATGGTGTCGGACATGTAATTGACGGTGGCAGCCAGATAACCCATCTCATCCTGACTGTCCACCTGGAATTCATAATGGTAATTTCCGTCGGCGTACTGCTCGGCGGCGTAGGTGATCTTTCGCAGGGGGATGTACACCAGCTCCACAAAGAAGATCAGGATGATGAGACTCAGCAGATACAGGATTCCCATGGAAATGTAGGAGATGTTCAGCAGCATGTTGCAGGTCTCTTCGATCTCCTGCATGGAAGTGTGGATTGCTACATATCCCTTGATCTTGTAGTCCGTGATGATGGGTGCCAGCACTGTCAGCATCTCACTTTTCAGGGACCCGAAGAAATCTCCCGTGACATAATAGGTGCCGCTGGTAATGGCCGGATCAAATCCGGAGATGGTGACCGTTTCATCCACGGGAATGGCCCGGGAGCTGTCCAGCACCAGTCGGCCCGAAGGGTTGATGATGCGGATCTCCGACTCCATGTATACGGAAAGCGCGTTCAGCTGAAGAGCCACCGTTTCCAGAGAGGCCTCGGAAGTATAAAGTCCGCTGGCGTAAGTGTTTGCGATGAGAGTTGCCTCCGAATACAGGATCTCTGCCTTCTTCCGGATCAGATAATCACGGGTCTGATTCGGGACAAAGATGGTTACCAGAATGAATCCGAAGGTAAAAAAGATGAAATACGCCAGGATAAATTTCAGGATCAGAGTGCGTTTTTTCATGAGTTATTCCATGGTTTCGAATTTGTAGCCCTTGCCCCAGATGGTGGTGATCCGCCAGTTCATGTGATCGCCCATCTTCTCCCGGAGACGCTTGATGTGCACGTCCACCGTGCGGGTGTCACCGGAGTATTCGTAGCCCCAGATTTGGTCCAGAAGCTGATCTCTGGTGAAGACGCGGTTCGGTGAAGAAGCAAGGAAATACAGAAGTTCCAGCTCCTTCGGAGGCATATCCACGTTCCGTCCCATATAGGTGACGGAATAGTTGGTGAGATTGATGGTGAGATCCGGATAGGAAACGGACTGCTCATTGCTCACAACGGGTGCGGGAGCAGGCTCTGTCACCTTGTATCGGCGCAGTACCGCCTTGACCCGGGCCACCATTTCCTTGGAATCGAAGGGCTTTTCCATATAATCGTCAGCACCCATTTCCAGACCCAGAACCTTGTCGAAGATCTCTCCTTTTGCGGAGAGCATGATGATGGGAACCGTAGATTTCGAGCGTACTTCCCGGCAGACCTGATAGCCGTCGATGCCCGGAAGCATCAGATCCAGCAGGATCAGATTCGGCTGATAAACATTAAGCTGTTCCAGTGCGGATTCCCCGTCGTTGACGATGAGCGTGTCGTAGCATTCCTTCACCAGATACAGTGAGATCAGCTCGGCGATGTTGTTGTCATCGTCTACGATCAGGATTTTCTGTTTGTCGATCATGGTTCCCCTCCCATAATTACTTGAACGTTACAATGGTGACTCCTGCGTCTCCCTCTCCATATTGCCCCAGACGGTATTCGCTGACCGTCCGTTGTTTCCGTAAGAAATTGTGTACTGCGGTACGAAGAGCTCCGGTGCCCTTGCCGTGTACGATGCGAACACTGGGCAGGTGTGCGATATACGCATCATCCAGGTACTTTTCCACAGCAGCCAGTGCTTCATCCACAGTCATCCCCAGAAGATTCAGCTCTGTGGGGACAGACAGAGATTTGCTCATGCGAATAGAACCGCTGCCGGTCTTCGCCTTCGGGGAAGCATAGGCAGAGGCGGTGTCATTATCCTGCTCGTAGACCAGATCCGCCACATTGGTCTGAGTCCGCATGATGCCGCAGGTGACAAAAAGATTGCCCTTGGCGTCCGGCAGAGTGCTGACAGTACCTTTCAATCCCATGGAAACGATGCGGACCGAATCGCCCTTTTGAAGCTTGGAAGCGTCCACACCGTTCTTTTTGATCTGTTTTTCCGTGCTTTTCTGATTGCGAAGGGACAGCTTTTCGTTCTTCTCGCCGATCTTGTTCCGCAGATTGGTGCGGGACTTCTCCATCTCCTTCACATCGCCGTTGGAAGCGAACTTCTGCATCTCCCGGATGGTCTGATCTGCAGTCTCCTTGGCTTCCTGGAGAATGGTGCGGGCTTCCTCGTTGGCCTCCCGCAGAATGCGATCCTTGGCCTGATCCAGCTTTTCGTTCTTCTTCTGAAGCTGTTCCTGCAGGGTCCGGATCTTTTCCTTGTACTCCGCGATCTCTCTCCGCTCGTTCTCCGCATGGATACGGCTCTGTTCCAGATCCGCGATCACATCCTCGAAGCTTTCGTTCTCCGAGCTGATCTGCTCTCTTGCGGCATTGATGATCTCCTCCGGAAGTCCAAGCTTCTGAGAAATTGCAAATGCGTTGGATTTACCGGGGATGCCGATGAGCAGGCGGTAAGTGGGACGTAGGGATTCCACGTCGAATTCGCAGCTGGCGTTCTGTACTCCCTCGGTGGAAAGAGCATAAACCTTCAGCTCGCTGTAGTGCGTGGTGGCCATGGTGCGGATGCCCCGGTTGTGGAGGTGGCTCAGGATGGCGATGGCAAGAGCCGCACCCTCCGTGGGATCGGTACCGGCTCCCAGCTCGTCGAAGAGGCAGAGTGAGTGCTGATCCGCGTGTTTCAGGATCTCAACGATGGTGACCATATGGGAGGAGAAAGTGGACAGGCTCTGCTCGATGCTCTGTTCATCTCCGATGTCTGCGAAAATATCATTGAAAATACAAAGCTCCGACCGGTCTCCCGCGGGTATGTGCAGTCCGGACTGGCCCATGAGGCACAGCAGACCTACGGTCTTCAGGGAAACAGTCTTACCGCCGGTGTTGGGACCCGTGACGATGAGCAGGTCAAAATCCCGCCCAAGATGCACGTCAATGGGAACCACCTTCTTCTTGTCCAGAAGGGGGTGGCGGGCTTTGCGCAGATTCAGATAGTGCTTGCGATTGTATTGAGGAGCGGTGGCATTCATATCCAGTGCCAGCTTGCCCCTTGCAAAGATGAAATCCAGCTGGGTCATGAGCTGCTGGTTCTCCGCCAGTTCTTCCGTGTGAGCGGCGCACTGGGAACTGAGATCCCGGAGGATCACTTCAATCTCCTGCTGCTCCTGAAGAGCCAGCTCCTTCAGCTGATTGTTCAGGGAGACCACGGCTGCGGGCTCGATGAAATAGGTGGAGCCGGTGGAGGATTGGTCATGTATCATGCCGTTGACCTGGGACTTGTACTCCGCCTTCACGGGGATACAGTATCGATTGTCCCGCATGGTGATGACGGCGTCCTGCAGATAAGTCCGGTAAGAACCGGTGACCATGGAATTCAGCTGGTTGTGGATCTTCTCTCCGGTGGCCTGAATGGAGCGGCGGATGCTCTTCAGCTTCGGGCTGGCATCGTCCGCGATCTCATCTTCTGCCAGGATGCAGCGATTGATCTCCGCTGCCAGCTGGGTCAGAGGGGTGAGGAGCAGGAACATGGGATCCAGGCTATCGTCCGGCAGGTCCTCTTTCTGCTTCTTGCCGTAAGTACGGATGCGGGCCACATTATCCTGCAGCGCTGCCAGTTTCAGAAGCTCCGATGCGGAGAGGGAACTTCCCACCTCCAGGGAGCGGATGGCATAGCGCATATCCCGGTTGTTTCCGAAGGAAGTGCTGCCGTCCCGAAGGAGTCTTGCAACAGCGTCGGCAGTCTCCTGCTGTGTGGTCTGGATCTCCTGCATTTTCAGGGAGGGAACCAGTTCCCGGCACAGCTTTTTGCCGGGCTCGGAATCCGCTTTTTCCTCCAACATGTGGATGACTTTATCAAATTCGAGTGTTTTCAAAACTTTTGTGTTCATGACTACAAGTATAGCACAAGAAAGTCCGCATTTCTTTACTTTTTTAGGGTCTTTCGATATACTGAAAATCAGTTCGGAGGCGGAACTTTTATGGCAGATGAAAAAGCTGTAAATGAGAAAAACAGAAAAAACGAAGGATCGGAAGAAAACGGTGAGTTTCTGAGAGAAACCCATCGTAGAAGACCTGTGAATAAAGGAAAACTGGCCAGAAGAACGCTGTTTACGGTGCTGATGGCGATCCTGTTTGGTGTGGTGGCCTGCGTGACATTCCTGTATCTGCAGCCGGTCATTAACGAGAAGATGTATCCGACGGCGGAGCCCATCCCCAATATGGTGCGGCTTCAGGAGGATTCCGAGGAGATGTCCCCGGAGGAGATGCTGTCCGAGTACATGCAGCAGGAAGCCCTGCTGGCAGCACAGGAAGCGGAAGAGATCGCCGCTCAGGAGCAGGAAGAATCCGAACCGGTGGAGCTTCCCTTAAGTGACGAGCAGGTGCAGCAGATCCTGTCGAAGGTTACCATCGATAAGGCGAAGGTCCGTCAGATCTACAGTGCCCTCTATTCCTATACCCGGGAACTCAACAGGTATGTGGTCACCATCAGCGGTATCAGTTCGGATGTGGACTGGCTGAACACGCTGGAGGAAAGCAGCCGCCAGACCTCCGGTGTGGTGGTTGCGGAGAACGGTCTGGAACTGCTGATCCTGGCAGATTACACACCCCTTTCTTCTGCGGAATATCTGCTCGTCAGCTTTTCCAACGGCGAGGTAGCCGGTGCCACCTTCAAGGAACTGGATCCCAACACCAATCTTGCGATCCTGGCGGTGGAGCTGGAGGATCTGAGCGATGATATGCGGGATAACCTGCCTATCGCAAATCTCGGAACATCCACCTATATCTCTGTGGGAACTCCGGTTGTGGCCATGGGAAGCCCCATGGGAACCCCGTCTTCCCTGGGATACGGCATGATCAGTGCGGCAAAGTCCACTCTTTCGGTGGTGGACGCCACCAATACCCTGCTTCAGACGGATATTGTGGGAAGCGCGACTCAGGCCAGCGGTGTGCTCTTTAACCTGCAGAGTCAGGTGGTGGGAATCATCACCACCAACGAGAACACCATGGACGCGAAGAATCTCGTTTCCGCTTATGGTATCACGGATCTGAAAAAGCGGATCGAAAAGATGGCAAACGGTGAGAAACTGTGTTATCTTGGAATTTCCGGCACTTACGTCACTTCTGCAGCCAACACAGAACTGGGTGTGCCTTTTGGTGCATTTGTGAAGACAGTGGCCATGGACTCTCCTGCCATGATGGCAGGAATCCAGACCGGCGATGTCATCACTCAGCTGGATGCTTCAGACATTAACAATTTTGCGGATTACGTCGCGGCGCTGCAGAATCACAAGGTAGGAGATGTGGTGACACTGACGCTGATGCGCAAATCTCAGGACTATTACAAGTCCTACACCGTGGATGTGGAGATCGTGGCATCCAACGATTTTGGCACGGAAGAATAAGTTAGAAGTACCCGTAACGGGTTTAGAAAGAAGGATTTAGTTTTTATGCATTACATCAAGGATTTTCACGAGGGAGAGCGTATCCGGGAGGTGTATCTGTGCAAGAATCGCACCAGCGCAGTGACCAAGAACGGTAAGTCTTACGACACCCTTTCACTTCAGGACCGCACCGGCAGTATCGACGGTAAGATTTGGGAACCGGACGATCCGGGTATCGAGGATTGCGACAAGTTGGACTATGTGGAAGTCACCGGCGAAGTCACCAGCTTCAACGGTGCGCTGCAGATGAAGATCACCAGAGTCCGGGTAGCCCGGGAGGGAGAGTACGATCCCGCGGATTACCTGCCTGTGAGCCCCCGCGACAATGACGAAATGTACGGGGAGCTGAAAGCACTGATCGCCAGCGTGAAGAATCCCTATTACAACGCACTGCTGACGAAACTTTTCGTGGAAGACGAAGATTTCGTAAAGGTTTTTCGTAAATCTTCCGCCGCAAAATCCGTTCACCATGGCTATGTGGGCGGACTGATGGAGCACACCGTCAGTGTGGCACACCTGTGCGAGTACTATTGCAAGGCCTATCCCATCCTGAAGCATGATCTGCTGATCACCGCGGCTCTGTGCCATGATATCGCAAAGACGAAGGAACTTTCCAGCTTCCCGGAGAATGATTACACCGACGAGGGACAGCTCCTGGGCCATATTGTCATGGGCGCTCAGATGGTGGGCGACCTGGCAGCTCAGATCCCGGATTTCCCGAAGGTTCTGCTGACCCAGCTGCAGCACTGCATCCTGGCACATCACGGCAAATATGAGTACGGCTCTCCGAAGCTTCCCGCTCTTATCGAGGCAGTGGCGCTGAATTATGCGGACGATACGGACGCGAAGATGGAGATCTTCAAGGAGATCCTGGACAACAACCCGGAGAACAAGGGCTGGCTTGGCTTTAACCGCATGTTTGAATCCAATCTGCGGGCAACATTGGGAGAATTGGAATAATGGCAGAGAAGCGTTACGAGAAGAACGAGCTGGTAACTCTGAAAGTGGAAGACATCGGGACAGATGGCGAAGGCATCGGTCATGTGGATGGCTATGCGCTGTTTGTGAAGGATGCGGTTCCCGGCGATGTCATCGAGGCGAAGATCCTCAAAGCGAAAAAGAATTATGCCTATGCGAGACTGGAGAAGGTTTTAGAGCCTTCTCCTTTTCGTGTTTCCGCGAAATGCAAGGACGCCAGAGCCTGCGGCGGCTGTCAGCTCCAGGCCCTCAGCTATGAAAAGGAACTGGAACTGAAGGCAAAGAAGGTACGGGGCAATCTGATCCGAATCGGCGGCTTTGACGAGAGCGAGATCGACGCCAAGACGGAGCCCATCATCGGAATGGAAGAGCCCTGGCACTATCGGAACAAGGCGCAGTATCCCATCGGAACGGATCGGGAGGGGAATGTGATCGCCGGATTCTATGCCGGCCGGACTCACTCCATCATCCCAAACCTGAACTGCCATCTGGGATCCGAGGTGAACGAAGCACTGCTGAGTGCTGTGCTGGACTGGATGAAGGCTCATCACATTCCGGCTTACGATGAAACCGAGCACAAGGGACTGGTCCGCCATGTTCTCCTCCGGGAAGGATTTGCTACCGGAGAGGTGATGGTGTGCCTCGTGATCAATGGGAAGGCTCTCCCCGAGCAGGAGGATCTGGTTCAGCGAATTCTGAAATCAGACCTGGGAAATCGGGTGGTAAAGAGCATTTGTTTCAGTCCAAACACAAGTGACACTAATGTCATTATGGGTAAAAGCTTTGAAATCGTCTATGGGCAGGGTTATATCGAGGATACCATCGGTCAGGTGCGATTCCGGATCTCCCCCTTGAGTTTCTATCAGGTGAACCCGAAGCAGACCTTCCGCCTCTACTCTCAGGCTCTGGAATACGCGGATTTACAGGGTTCCGAGACGGTTTGGGATCTGTACTGCGGCATCGGAACCATCTCCCTTTTCCTCGCTCAGCGGGCCGGAAAAGTGTGCGGCGTGGAGATCATTCCCCAGGCCATCGACAACGCCAGAGAGAATGCCGCCCTCAACGGCATCACCAACGCAGAATTCTTCGTAGGTGCCGCAGAATCGGTGCTTCCGGCCTTTTATTCCGGAGAACTGACAGAAGTGTCAGGTGGATCGGAAGAGGCTCGAAAGGATGAAGATTTCCTTCACCCGGATGTGATCGTGGTGGATCCCCCCAGAAAGGGCTGTGACGAGGCCTGCCTGAACACCATGCTCCAGATGGCACCCGATCGGATCGTCTATGTCAGCTGCGATTCCGCCACCCTGGCCCGAGACCTCCGCATCCTCTGCGATGGGGGATACGAGATCCGGAAGATCCGGCCGGTGGACATGTTCCCGCATACGGTGCATGTCGAGACGGTATGTTTATTGTCCAAACTAAATGATGCCAAGCATATCAGGGAAAGAGATATGGAAAAGAGGCGGTAAGGCTGGCTCTGGAGTTTATAAAAACATATCCCTGCGGAGATGCGGAATACTGCTGGTTGTCTTATGAGCCGGAGAACCAGGTGGCAGCAAAGTTATACAGTTCATTTGGATTCGAGGAAACCGGAGACATGGATGGGGAAGAACTGATTGCTGTATTAGATTTACGAGAATATACAGGATTGGAGAAGTAGCTTGAAAAGAGTTCCCTAAAGATCTGCAAACAATAACTATATTCCGTGCAACATAATCTAAATTTGATGAGGTAAAGATGATAATAATTATTACAGGAGCATCTCATGTTGGGAAAACGTTGTTGGCGCAAAGGATGCTTGAAAAATACAAATATCCGTATCTTTCAATTGATCATTTGAAGATGGGGCTGATTCGTAGCGGGAATACAGATCTGACACCGGAAGATGACAATGAACTTACGGATTACCTGTGGCCAATTGTTCAAGAGATAATAAAGACTGCGATTGAAAATGAACAGAACCTTATTGTTGAGGGCTGTTATATACCCTTTAATTGGAGAAATGCTTTTGATGCACAGTATCTTAAGTCGATACGGTTTATTTGCTTAGCTATGACTGAAGAATACATAGATTCGCATTTTGAAGAGATAAAGGCACATGCTTCGGATATTGAAACAAGAATGGATGATTCGTGTTGTACACCTGACCAACTGAAACAGGATAACCGCCGGATCATAGACGGTTTTAAGGCTGCAGGAGAAAGAATAGATCTGATAACAGAAAGATATGAGGATTTGATATTGTCTTTTTTTCAATTCTTATGATCAACCGGACAAAACAGAACATAAACTGACAGGATTTCTTTTGAAGCTTCGCATAGAATAGAAAGAGAAGGAAAGAGACAGATGGAGTGGCTTACTTGCATCAGGAAGGCTATCGATTTCATGGAAGAGCATCTGGAGGACAACATCAGTGCGCAGGATGTTGCCGACCGGGTGTTTATGTCCCCGTTCTTTTTTCAGAAGGGCTTTTCGCTGATGACCGGGTACGGGACGGGCGAGTATATCAGAAACCGCAGGTTGTACAAGGCGGCTCTCGACCTTCAGAAAACGGATGAGAAGATAATCGATATCGCATTCCGCTACTGCTATGAAACACCCGAAAGCTTTACAAAAGCTTTTTCGCGTTTTCATGGCGTGAGCCCTTCACAGGTACGGGAA
>JAEEGF010446365.1_pt1 | contig 37228 bp, 28 predicted proteins | sample 9134171 | NCBI WGS metagenome assembly JAEEGF01 (sample SAMN16246542, study PRJNA631951) | gut metagenome | biome: gut microbiome; feature: rumen; material: AP-attached | host: Bos | place: Iran: Karaj | collected 2018-10 | reverse complement strand
GCATGCCGTAGGTCAGAACACGGCAGGGGAGTTTTTCACGACAGGCTTTCAGCAGCGGTTCGTCGCCGTTGAGGACGGCCCAGGCTTCCGGTCCGAGTTCGTCCGTGATGTGCATTTTTTCGGCGCAGATGCCTTCGCGGCTGCCCAGGTATTCGATGTGGGCCACGCCGATGTTGGTCACGACGGCCAGCGTGGGATGGACCATGTTCACCAGGTCCTTCATCTCGCCCGGCTCGCTGATCCCCATCTCCATCACGGCGAAGTCCGCATCCTGGTCCATATGGTACAGGACTACGGGCGTGCCGATCTGGCTGTTCATGTTTTTCATGGTCCCGGTCACACGGCCGCCGGCGGACAGGGCCGCTTTGGTCAGTTCCCGGGTGGTGGTCTTGCCCACGCTGCCGGTGATGCCCACCACGGGGCCGCGGAACCGGCTGCGCGCGTAAGCGCCCAGGGCTTCCAGGGCCTTCTGGGTGTCCGCGACCAACACGTGCGGCTTATCCGGGCGGATGATGTCCCATCGCGAGGTCAGCGCCGCCGCGGCGCCTTTGTCAAAGGCGCCGCCGATGAAATCGTGGCCGTCCACCCGCGCGCCGATGGTGGGGATGAACAGGCAGTCCCCGGGAATGTCCCGGGAGTCAAAGCTCAGGCGGCGGATCATCGTGCCGCCGTCCCCGCAGAGCAGGGTGCCGTGCGTGATCTCACAGATCTGCTGTATCGATAATTCCATGACCGGTCATTCCTTTCGCGTGTGAAGGCGTCAGCCGTTGGCCTGCTTCCAGGCCTCGAACTGCGTTCTGTCCATCATGATCTGGCGCGCCTTGGTGCCGTCGTCCTTGCCCACGATGCCCGCGTCCGCCAGCTGGTCCATCAGCCGCGCGGCGCGGTTGAAGCCGATGCGGAAGACCCGCTGCAGGTTGCCGATAGAGGCCTTTTCACTGTCGATGATATATTCCGCCGCCTTGAGGAACATCTCATCCCGCTCGTCTTCGACGGGATGCTCCCGCTCCGCGGGATCGTTCAGCCAGGTGTAGCTCTGCTTCTTCATCTGCTCTTCCGTCACGGCGCCCTGCTTCTTCCAGAAGCTGGTCACCGCCTCGATCTCCTGGTCCGTCACCCAGCAGCCCTGGACGCGGATGGGTTTCGCGTAGCCGGTCGGATAGAACAGCATGTCGCCGTGGCCCAGGAGCTTCTCGGCGCCGTTCATATCCAGGATGGTGCGGGAGTCCAGGCCCGAGGCCACGGTCAGGGCCACGCGGGACTGGATATTGGACTTGATCAGGCCGGTGATGACGTTGGCCGTAGGTCTTTGCGTCGCGATGACCAGATGGATGCCGGCCGCCCGGGCCAGCTGTGCCAGGCGCACCACCGCCTGCTCCACGTCCTTGGACGCCGTCATCATTAAGTCCGCGAACTCGTCCACGATGATCACGATCTGCGGCAGGACCTCGCGGTCACTGTATTCCTCCGGGTTCTCCCGGATCTTCGCGTTGTAGCTCTTGATGTCGCGCACGTTCAGGTCCGCGAACTTCTTGTAGCGGCCCGTCATCTCCTTGACCGCGCCGTTTAAGGCCTCCGCCGCCAGATTCGGCTCCGTGACCACGGGGATCCTCAGGTGCGGGATGCCGTTATAGTCCACCAGCTCGACCTTCTTCGGGTCCACCATGATCATCTGCACCTCTTCCGGCTTGGCCCGGTACAGGATGCTTAAGATCAGGGAATTTAAGAAGACGGATTTGCCGGAACCGGTGGTGCCGGCGACCAGAAGGTGCGGCATCTTCGCCAGATCCGCCACGATGATCTGTCCGCCGATATCCTGCCCGACCGCAAAGCCGATCTTGGAACTCATGCGGTTGAAGGGCTCGCTCTCCAGGATCGTCCGCAGATACACGGTCTGCTTTTCCGGATTCGGGACCTCGATGCCCACGGCGGATTTGCCGGGGATCGGCGCCTCGATGCGGATCTCGGCCGCCGCCAGCGCCAGCTTGATATCGTCCGCCAAAGCGGAGATACGGCTGACCTTGACGCCCATCTCGGGCTTTAATTCATAACGGATGACGGACGGGCCGCAGGAGACGTCGGTCACACTGACCTCCACACCGAAGTTGCGGAGCGTCTCCTCCAGCAGGTCGGCGGTCTCCTTCAGGGTGCTTTCCTTTATGGCGTTGCCGGGCTTTCCCTTCGCCAGAAGGTTGATGTTCGGCAGCTTGTATTCTTTTTTCGGCGGTTCCTGAGGCTCCGGCAGGGAGGTTTCCAGCGGAAGCCGGCCCTGCTGCGGCACGGCCGAAGCGGTGCGCGGCGTCCCCGAGGCCGGCCTTGTGAGGACCTTCCCCTGACTGCCGCTCGTATTTTTATCGCTGTCCTGACGGAAAATGGAATCGTCGCGGATCTTCCTTAACTGCTCGCGGGGATCCTCCCAGCTGAGCTCCTCCTCGTCCGGTCCGTCCGGCGTCTGAGGCGCGGCAGGCGTTTTCTGCGGACTCAATTCCAGCAGCTCGCTGCTGTGCAGGATCTCGTCCATGTCGGAAGCAGGCGTCTCGGGTTTGGCCGGAGCCGGCGTTTTCTCCTCCTCGCGCGGCATGTAGCGGATCCTGAGTTCCGGCTTCTTTGCGGCCTTTCGGCTCTGGTCGTATTCCGAGAAGGCGTCCTCCAGATCCGGTCTCTTCACCGGCTCGGGGGTCGTTTCCGGCGCGCTGAAGGCCGGCGCCGTCGGCTTTTCCTCCGGTTCCTTCTCGGCGGCGGGCGCATAGACCGACACGCCCTTGCGCGTCCGGCTGTCGGCGGTCAGGGCCGGATTGCGGCGGCTGATCTTCGGCGCGCTCTTTTCGTCGTCCATCTCCACCAGCTCGCTTAAGGTACGGTTCTCTTTTTTCACGCCGACCGCGTGCTCGTCCATCTCCTTAAGGAGCTGGTCCAGCTTCGCGCCGGCCGGAAGCACGGGTCCGGCAGAGGCCGCATCCGTCTTCGGCTCCAGATCCAGGCTCATCTGGCCGTCATCCGGGCGGGCCGCCTTGTCGGCCGCCTTCCGGATCTCGTTTTCCTTCTTATTCTTCCGGGCCGTTCCCAGGAAGGTATCGGCGATCTTCTCCGAGATCCCCCTGGAGGCCGGCGCCGGCGTTTCGGGCTTTACCTCGTCCAGGCGGATCGTATTCTCCTTCTGCAGGCGCTTGCGCGCTTCCATCCGCGCGTCCAGCTCCTTTAAGATGGCGTCGCGGTTGGCCTCCGCCTCCCGCGCCTTCTGTTCGCGCTCCTCGGCCCGGCGCATCAGCCGCTCCTCCGAACGCTTCTCCGCGATCAGGCGGCGCTCTTCGCTCTCCGCCCGGTAGCGTCTGGTCTCATCCTTGATGGCGTGCGCCACCTCGCGGCTCCGCAGGCCTAACGGCGTCAAAATGGCGCGGCCAAGGGTCAGCACCAGCCCCGCCAGGAAAAGGATGAACAGGATCACGTAGCTGCCGAGCTTTCCGAAGGCGCCCAGGAACATCTTGCACCAGAAGCCTCCGAAAAGGCCGCCGTGCAGGCGGGTCCCTTTGCCGACGGCATAGTAATCCTTAAGGCTCCGCAGCAGCACGCCGTCGCAGCCGATCATCTCCGCCAGGGCGCAGAGGAAGCTGAAGGTCAGCAGGGCCAGCAGGATCCGCAGCCAGGTGTTGAGCGGATACTTTTTCATATTGACCATGCCGAAGGCCGTCAGGCCCAGCAGCAGGAAAGGAAAGAGATACGCCATGCTGCCGAAAAGCCCGAACTGGAAGGACGCCAGAAAACTGCCGACCCGCCCGATCAGTCCCAGCAGGCTTAAGAACAGCAGCGCGGCGACCCCGATATAGAGCATGAGCCAGAGATCCCGTACGACCTGGTCGTTCTTCGCGGCAGCCTTCTTTTTGCCGCTGCTGCTGCGGGCGCTGCCTCTCCGGGTGCTGCTCCCGCTGCGGGAAGTGCTTTTCGCGCTCCGCACCGCGGGCGAGCTTTTATGGCCGCTCCGTACCGCCGAACCGTTTTTTCCTTTCGTCTGAGATGTTTTTTTCTTCGTGGTAGAACTTGCCAAAATCCAACCTCCGTTATATTATGTGCATAGTTGGTGTTATTATAACTCACTTTTCCGTTTTTGAAAAGAGTTTTTCCGTTTTTCCGACCGTTTGTTCGGGTAGCCCTTTTTTTCGGAGGCTGCAACAAAGCGGCCCCGCCCGTTGTTTTATGGTTGACGAAGCTTTTCGTCACGGAAACGAAAGATCCTGAAAGGAGTATCTGTCTCATGAAAAACCAGCTGATAAAGAAGGGCCTTGCCCTGCTTCTCCTGATAAGCCTGTCTCTTTCTCTGGCCGCCTGCGGCGGGGAGAACGTCAGCACCGAGCCCTCCGCGTCCGGAGCAGCCGGAAGTTCCGCCGTCCCGCCGGAAACCATGATCCGCCCGACGGAGCCTGACATCCTGCCGACGGAGCCGGCCGTGCCCGCTTCGCAGCCGGACGGTCCCGCCATCATCGGCAAGGCCGAAGCCGCCGATCTGATGGAGGACTTTACGGCCGAGACCGTTCCGGGCAGGAAGATCGACGAAGCCTTCCGGCTGAACCTGCTGCGCTTTTCCGCCGAGATCTTCCGCGAGGTCTACGACCGGGACGCGGGAAACAAGACCACGCTCGTCTCTCCTCTTTCCATTCTGAACGCGCTCGCCATGACCGCGAACGGTGCCCGCGAAGAGACGCTGAAGGAAATGGAAGCCGTTCTGGCCGGCGCCGATCTGACGCTGGACGACTTAAACGCGTACCTTCATACCTATCTGAACGCGCTGCCGAGCAGCCAGAACGCCTCTTTCGCGTTTGCCAACTCCATCTGGTTCCGCGATACGGCCGGCTTTACGGTCGAGAGGGATTTCCTGCAGAAAAACGTGAACTACTACAACGCCGGCGTTTACAAGGCCCCCTTCGACGGGACGACCGTCCGGGACATCAACCAGTGGGTCGATACGAACACGCACGGCATGATCCCGAAGATCCTGGACTCGCTGAGCGACGAGGATATGATGATGCTGATCAACGCCCTGGTCTTTGAAGCCAAGTGGGCCAATCCCTTCCCGAACCACGTCATCCAGGAAGAGCTCTTCACCTGTCTGGACGGCACGCAGATCCCGGTCTTCCAGATGTACGGGACGGAGCACTGCTTCCTCTCGGACGACACCTGCACCGGCTTTATGAAGGATTACAAGGAAGGCTACCGCTTCGTGGCCCTCCTGCCGAACGAGGGCGTGGACCTGGACAGCTTCATCGCCTCCTTAAGCGCCGAGAAACTGAACGGCCTGCTGACGAAGCAGCAGGGCATCAAGACCTATATCAAGCTGCCGAAGTTCAGCTACGATTTCAGCCAGGCCTTAAACGAAGCGCTTGAAGCGCTCGGCATGGAACGGGCCTTCAGCGGCGCGGCGCAGTTTGAAGGCATCAGCCGCGACCTGCCGCTGGCGATCGCCGGCGTCGTCCACATGACCCATATCGACGTGGACAATGAAGGCACCCGTGCGGCGGCCGTGACCGCCGTGACGATGGCGGCGACCGCCATGCCGAAGCCGGAAGAAACCCGCGAAGTGTATCTCGACCGTCCCTTCGTCTATATGATCATCGATACCGTCAACAACCTGCCGATCTTTATCGGCAGCGTGACCGAACCGGGAGAATAACGATTTATGAAACACGCCTCTGTTTTCGGAAAAATGCTTGCTCTGCTCTGCGCTTTTGCCCTGCTTCTCTCTCTGGCCGCCTGCGGGGAGGCGCCCGGCGGGGACGTCCCGGCCTCCGTGCCGGAAAGCACGGCTGAAGCGGGCCTTCCCATCACGCCCGGCGGCAAGGTGCAGGCCGCGGACCTTCTGGAGGACTTTACGCCCCAGCCCGTGGAAACGAAGCAGGCCGACGAAGCCTTTGCCGGCGCCCTTTACCGTCTCGGCAGCCTCCTGCTTCAGAAGGTGCGGGAGGAGAAGCCCGGCGAAAACCTTCTGGTCTCTCCGCTTTCGGTCCTCACCGCCCTCACCATGACGGCGAACGGCGCGGCCGGCACGACCCTGGAGGAGATGGAAAAGGTGCTGGGCGGGAGCTTAAAGCTCGCGGACTTGAACGCCTATCAGGCCGGCTGGTATCAGAGCCTTGCCGCTTCGGAGGATCTTACGCTCTGCTTTGCGAACGCCATCTGGTTCAAGGAGGAGCAGGGCCTCATCATCAAGGACAGCTTCCTGCAGAAAAACGTCGACCACTTCACCGCCGCAATCCGCAAGGCGCCGTTTAACGAGGAGACGCTGCGCGACATCAACCAGTGGACCGATACGAACACGCACCACATGATCCCGAAGGTCCTGGAGGAGCTTGACCCCGCCGACGTGATGGTGCTCTTAAACGCCCTCTGCTTCGAGGCGAAATGGGCCGAGCCCTTTGACGAGAACGCGATCGACAAGGCCGCCCCGTTCACGGCCGAAGGCGGGACCGTCCGAACCGTTCCACAGATGCGCGGCACGGTCCGGCAGTATCTGGCGGACGAGAGCTGCACGGGCTTTTGCAAGGACTATAAGGGCGGATATTCCTACGTGGCGCTGAAGCCCGCAGAGGGCGTGAGCCTGGAGGACTTCATCGCCTCTTTAAGCGCGGAAAAGCTTTCGAAGCTCTTGGCCGGGCAGGAAAACACCGCCGTATCCGTCGGCCTGCCGAAGTATTCCTACGATTTCGGCATCGATCTGGCGCAGGCGCTGATGGATCTGGGCATGCCCACGGCCTTTGTCGGCGCGGACTTCTCCGGCATCACGGACAGCTGTCCGCTCTCCATCGGCCGGGTGATCCACAAGACGCATATCGACGTGGACAGCGAGGGCACGAAGGCCGCCGCCGTGACCGCCGTCACCATGCGCAAGAACGCCGCGCCGTTTTATCCCGATCAAAAAGAGGTGGTCCTCGACCGCCCCTTCGTCTATCTGATCCTGGATCAGAACGGTATTCCGCTCTTTATGGGAGCGGTATCGGATATCGCTCCGTAAAGAAGAACGAACCCCCGGCTGTCATTTTTTCCGACAGCCGGGGGTCTTTTTTATTTTTCCGCCTTCCAGTAAAGCCACGCCACCTGCGTGCGCACCTCGTCCGAAACCGTCCCGTCTTTATCCGCTATGCTGTTAAGATAAGCCAGCGCCTTCCTGTCGTACTCGTCCGCTTCGGGCGCATCCTTCCAGCAGCGCTCCCGCATCAGTTCCGCCTGCGCCCGGACCGTCCGGCGGTCGGACCAGTGATAGGGGACGCTTTTCGTTTCCGGCAAATAGTCCATCGCGCGCAGCATCTCCGCCAGCTGCGCCACGGTGGTATGCTCCCGGCCGGCAAGAGGCTCTCCGCTTCCAGCCGGCTCCGCAAAACCGACCGCTTCTTTTATGCGGCGGCGCAGCACGGCGTCCGAAGCCGTAAAGCCCGCGATAAAGCACCAGCCGCGGGACAGCGCGCTGAACTTTTTCAGCGTTTTTTCATCGTGAACGGCCGGCGACATCGTGGAAAAGCAGAAATCGAAGCGCGGGTGAAACACGTCTGTATCTATATCCGCCTCGTCAAAATCGCAGCAAAAGGTCCGCCAGACAGAGGCCGGGAAGGAGGCGGACATGTTTTTTTCCGCAAAGGCAAGCATCTTTTCCGAGATGTCCGTCAGCGTGACGTCGCAGCCGCGCGCCGCCAGCAGCGTCCCGTATTTTCCGACGCCGCAGCCCACGTCCAGGGCCCGGCAGCCGGGAAAGATCATGCCGTTTTCCTCCCAGAAGGAAAGACAGCTGCGGATATAGGGATTGAGGCCCAGCTCAAAGGTCCGCTGGAACTCCGCCGCAGCCTTATCCCACTGTTTTGCTTTTTCACTCATACAACTCTTCCTCCTGCCGGGATCCTGCCTCCAGCCGTCTTTCCCCTCCGCCCCGCGCGGCAGTTTTCTTCTTACACAGGGAAACAAGAAAAGTAAATCAGAAAAATGCGTCCTTTTCAACCCCCCCGGGGGGTTGCGGGACGTTTTTTCTCATGATAAAGTGCCGGTATAATGTGGAAGGAGGGTTCTTCATGAAAACGAAAACCAGACTTTTTGCTCTTCTTGCGGCACTCCTGATGCTTCTGTCCGTCCTCGGCGGCTGCGCTTCGGGAAATAAGGAGACCACGCCTGCCGCCGATCCCGGCAGCCAGGCCGCAACCACCGCACCGACCTCTCCGGCTCCGGCCCAGACCACGCAGGCTGCTCCGGCCCAGACCACGCAGGCCGTTCCCGCCGAACCCACTACGGCCGAACCCACTACGGCCGAGCCCACCACGGCCGAGCCGCTGCCGAGGGATCCCGTTACGGGCAAGCGCATCTTCACCGACTCCGTCGGCCGTGAGGTACAGATCCCGGACGAGATCCAGCACATCCTTCCGTCCGGCAACATGGCCGCCACGTTTATGTGGCCGCTCTGCGCCGATAAGCTGGCGTCCTTAGCCTCCAAATTTACCGATGAAGCTCTCAAATACTACGGCGAGCAGTACAGGGATCTGCCCATCACCGGCGACCTGTACAAGACCGGCTCCAAGATGAACGTCGAGGAAGTCGCCCGCTTAAGTCCCGATATCATCATCGACTTCGGCGAGCCCAAGGACACCATCACCGAGGACTTAAACAAGCTGCAGGAGCTGCTCGGCATCCCCTGCGTCTTCATCGAAGGCTCCTTCTCCAACTCCGGCCAGGCCTACCGGATGCTCGGCAGGCTGCTCGGCATGGAAGAGGAAGCGGAAGCCGTCGCCGCTTATATCGAAGACATTCTGGCCCAGACCGACAAGGCTTTTGAAACGATCCAGAAGAAGACCTTAGCCACCGCCAGCAAAACGGACGGCACGGGCGCCGGCTGCGTCGCGAGAGGCACCTATTTCGACGAGATCTGGAGCTACATGGGCATCAACGTCGTGGAAGTTCCGAACGGCAAGATGTACGGCTCCACGCAGGTGGGCATGGAACAGCTGCAGACCTGGGATCCCGAGTATCTGTTCCTCTCCAGCTCCGAGGAATACGAAAGCGTCATGAAGGATCCGGCCTGGGCCGAGCTTCAGGCCGTCAAGAACGGCAACGTTTACGTCTCCCCGAACCAGCCGCAGAGCTTCGTCTCCTACCCGTCCGTGAACCGCTACATCGGCATCATCTGGATGGCGGAGATCCTGTATCCGGACCAGTTCGACTGGGACGTGAAGGCCGAGATCGTCAAGTTCTACGAGATGTTCTATCACTGCACGCTGACCGAAGACATGTTAAGCGAGCTTATCTCCGGTCCCGGCGCGATGCCGAAGTAAAGAAAGGCCGGGCGGGGTCTTTACGGCCCCGCCCTCACTCTGTTTTATGTCCCTGAACCGCAAAAAAAACATCCCGGTCCTCTTGTTCATGTTTTTGCTGCTGCTGATAACGGCAGTTTTTTCGCTGCTCATCGGCCGCTTTGATATCAGCATCAAAGAATGCTTCGGCATCCTCTGGTCCAAGCTCTTCCCGATCGAGCCCTACTGGACCAAGGTGCAGCACAACATGCTGGTCCTGGTCCGCCTGCCGCGCATCATCATCGCGATCTTGGTCGGCGCCTCGCTTTCCGTCGCCGGCACCTCCTATCAGTGCATTTTCCGCAATCCCATGTGCGCGCCCGATATTTTAGGCGCTTCCACCGGCGCGGCCTTCGGCGCCTCGCTCGCCATCCTGCTCGGCAAGAGCAACATGACCATCACGATGTGGGCCTTCCTCTCCAGCCTGGCCTGCGTGCTGCTGGTCCTTCTTGTGAGCCGCTTCTGCCGCGGAAACCAGATCCTGAATCTTATCCTGGCCGGCATCATGGTCGGTTCCATCTTCTCGGCCGGGAATTCCTATATCAAGATGATCGCCGATCCGAACAACGTCCTCCCCGCCATCACCTACTGGCTGATGGGCTCCCTTTCCGGCGCGGACACCAAAAAGATGAACTACATCTGGATCCCGCTCCTGATCGGCATGGTCCCGATCTTCCTGCTGCGCTGGAAGATCAACGTCCTGACCCTGGACGACGAGGAAGCCAAGACGATGGGCATCAACACCCGCGTCACGCGGACGATCGTGATCCTGGCCGCCACGCTCCTCACGGCCGCCAGCGTTTCGGTGAGCGGCATCATCGGCTGGGTCGGCCTGGTCATGCCGCACATCGCCCGGAAATTCGTAGGCGACGACTGCCGCATCCTGATCCCGGCCTCGGCCCTCATCGGCGGCATCTTCCTTCTGCTCGTGGACGATCTGGCCCGCAACCTCTACACCATCGAGCTGCCGCTTGGGATCCTGACCTCGCTGATCGGCGCTCCGTTCTTCCTTTACCTGATGCTCCGGAGAAGGGAGTAGGCCATGTCGATCGAAGTCAGAAACGTAAGCTTTGCCTATCTGCGCGGGAAGACCGTGCTGGACGATATCAGCTTTCAGATCCCGGACGGCGAGTTCGTCTGTCTGCTCGGGCCTAACGGTGTAGGAAAATCAACGCTTTTTAAATGCATTCTTCGTCTTTTGACAAGCTATTCCGGGGAAATTTTCGTCGACGGAGCGGATTCCGTCAGCTTAAGTGCGAAAGAGCTTTCCCGCCGCGTCGCCTATATCCCGCAGTCCGCCGCCGCCATCTTCAACTACACGGTGCGCGACACCGTGCTGATGGGGACAACGGCCATGACAAACGGCCTGCGCTCTCCGGGCAAAAAAGAAGAGGCCTTCGTGGATCAGGCCTTAAAGCTTCTGGATATTGAGTATTTGAAGGACCGGATGTTCACACGCATCTCGGGCGGCGAACGCCAGCTGGTCCTGATCGCGCGGGCGCTGGCGCAGCAGGCCAGGATCCTCCTGATGGACGAGCCGACCGCCAACCTGGACTACGGCAACCAGCTGCGCGTCTTAGAGCAGATCAAAACGCTCTCCGCGAGCGGCTACACGATCCTTGAGTCCACGCACAACCCGGAGCAGGCCTTCTGGTACGCCGACCGGGTGCTTGCGGTCCACGGCGGAAAGCTGATTGCAGACGGAAAGCCGGAAAAGGTCATGGATGCCGCACTTTTAAAGACGCTCTATCAAATCGACGTCAGCATCGAAGCCCTGCACGACGGCAAAGCCCACGTCTGCCTGCCGAAAAAGCTCCTGCAGTAAGCAGGAGCTTTTTCCTTTTTGATACCGATATCCGGTCCGCCGTGTTTTCAGTTTTCTTCCCGAAGGGCAGCCTGCGCTGCCTTTCTTGCTTCTTCCAGCGGGATCCCTTCGGCTTTGGCAATGCGCGCGAGGTCCTCGTATTCGATCTTTTCGCGCCCCACGCCGTAGCCTTCCGAGCTTTTGACCCGGACCGGGCCCCATTTCGTCTCCCGGCTCTCGCTTTTCCGCGAAAGGATATAGCGTTTCGTTTCGACTGACCGGATGCCCAGCGTCGCCGTGTGCCGGAAAGCCGCGCGGATGACCGCTTCCTTCTTCTCCGGCGCGCAGATGATCTTGATCAGCGTGCCCGGGCGGTTCTTTTTCATGTTCGCCGCGACGGTGTACACCTCCACGGCGCCGGCTTCGAACAGCCTCTCGCACGCGAAGGCGATCTCCTCGGCCGTCATGTCGTCCACGTTGACGGAAAGCTCCGTCATGATCTCGGTCTTCTCCTCTCCGCTCTCGCCCAGGAAGGCGCGCACGCAGTTGGCGCGCGGAAAGTCCTTTTTGCCCATGCCGTAACCAATCTTCTCCGTGCGCATGAGCGGCATGGCCTCAAAGCGGTCCGCGAAAGTTGTAAGAAGCGCGGCGCCCGTGGGCGTGCAGAGCTCGCCCTTTATCTCCGTACTGTAGATGGGGACGCCCTGAAGCAGCAGCGCCGTGGCGGGGGCCGGGACCGGCAGGATCCCGTGCGCGCATTTCACCGTTCCGCTGCCGGCGTGCACCGGGGAGGCGATCACTTCGTCCGGCGCCAGTTTTTCCATCAGCAGGCAGACGGCCGTTACGTCCGCGACCGCGTCCAGCGCGCCGACCTCGTGAAAATGGATCTCCTCCACGGGCCGGCCGTGCACCGCGGACTCCGCTTCGGCGATCCGCCGGTACACCGCCAGTACGTTCTTCCGCACGTTCTCGGAAAGCTTCAGCGCGTTTACGGTCTCTTCGATCCCGGGCAGCGTGCTGTGCGCATGGTGATGATGGTGCTCTTCCTCATGCTCCGGGTGATGATGATGCTCTTCCTCATGGTCGTGGTGATGCTCTTCTTCATGGTGATGGTGATGCCCGTGCTCTTCAGCCTCTTGCTCTTCTTCTCCGTGCACCAGGACCTCCATCCGGCTTCCCTTGATGCCGCATTTTTCCGCGGGGATCAGGGCAAACGTCACACCGGGGATCCCGAGCCCGTTCAGCTCGGCTGCAAAGGCTTCCGGATCCGGCAGAAGTTCCGCAAGAGCTGCCGTCAGCATATCGCCGGCCGCTCCCATGCCGCAGTCCAGATAAAGGATCTTCATGTTTCTCTCCTTATTTCTCAGCCGAAAAGCCGGCCTTCTCCAGCGCGTAGACCAAAGCCGGGACCAGCGCCAGATGCAGGATGATGCCGGGCACCGCGTTCACGATGGCGCCGGCCAGGAACATCTTTAAGGTAAATGTCGTGCCGCCGAGGCCCAGCAGGAGCCATTTGACCGCTCCCCAGACCAGGCGGCCGGCGATCATCGCGCCGATCAGCGCCACATACAGGCTCCAGAGCTTATGGCGCGGCAGCTTCCGGTACAGAAAACCGGAAACGAAGCCGTACACCGCCAGTTCGAACATCATGCAGACCGCATCCGGATAGAGCGCCGGCATCTGAAAGAGGACGGAGCGCAGGATCGGGGCGATCAGGCCGACCAGGGCCCCCCAGGGCGCCCCGCATAAGAATCCGCAGAGGAAGACCGGGATGTGCATGGGGCTTAAGCGCTTGCCGATCTCCGGGATCTGGCCCGTTACGAAAGGCAGGACCAGGCAGAGGGCCAGACACAGGCCCGCCGTTGTCAGTTTCCGCAGTTTATCGTTCATGTTTCCTTCTCTCCGGCTTCTTGTTTTCTCTTCTTTTCAAAAAACTCAATGGCGAGGGACGCGGCAAGTGCCAGCGCGCCTGCTCCCGCGATCCCGGCCTTCGAATAGTCGTGGCTGTAATAGACCTCGCTGGTCCCGATCTCCGGCACGCTTAAAGGGTCGAAGGGGACGCCCGTCTCCGCGCAGAGCTGCTTTAGGTTCAGGAAGTGGACCGTGGGCACGCCCAGGGCCAGATACTGCTCCACAAGGCCGCTCTTGGCGCTTAAGACCGGCTTCGAGGGCTTTAAGAGCCCCTGGCCGAAGGACAGGGACGCCTCGTTGTTCCCGATCCCGAGGATGTTGCCGCCCACGTTCACGAAGGCGGCGATATCCCCCATCCGCTCCATCCGGTAAGCGATATCCGCCTCAAAGCTGTCGAATTCCAGGAGCGTGAAGCCCTCTTCCTTCAGGCGGCTGATCATGGCCTCGATCTCTTCGGTCTCCTCCATGCGGTAGCCGAGCATGTTGTCGCCGCGGTCGCCGTCGCCGCCCAGGGAGACCATCTGCGGCATCGTGGATAAAAGGCCCGCGTCCACCGCGGTCTTGATCATCTCCGGCAGCACGTAGCCCGGCAGATTCGCCCCGTAGTTCGAGGCGCCGATGGTCGCGCTGTAGATGACCTTCACTTCCATCACGTCCGCCGCGCAGAGCAGCGCCAGATCCGCGCCGGGGAAGGATGCCGAAAAGCTGGCGCCGACCGTATCGCCCTTTTTCACCCCCGCCTCGTGCAGGAGCCGCACGAAAAGGGCCGCCATATCGGGCAGCTGGGAGGTCCGCTTGGCCTCCAGATTGCCCAGCGAGGTGGTGATCGCGGTGATCTCCTCCCCCAAAAGGCCAAGTTCAAGCGTATCCTCCGGCACCAGCGCATAGCCCCGGGCCAGCCGCTCCTCCTTCACGGCCTGAACGACCTTTACGTGCAGGCGCGAGGCCGCCTCCATCTCCTCCGCGTAAGACAGACGCACCCGTTTTCCCGTCACGTAGATCAGCGCCGCCGCCGCCGTCAGAAACAGCAGCAGCAGGGCGTACAGGATCTGTTTCCGTCTGCTCATGGCGTCTTGCTCCTATAGTACACGCCGGAGGTCCCGATCTCGGGGATCCCGTCCGGGTCAAAGGGAATGCCGTTCTCCTCGCAGAGCTTTTTCACGGCCAGCAGGTGGATGGTCGGCAGGCCCTTGGCCAGATATCGTTCGGTAAGGCCGCTGTGCGCGGTGATCTCCACGGTCTGCGGCTCAAGCAGGCCGCTGCCGGCCTTTAGCATAAAGCTGTCCTCCGACGAGCCGAGCCCCAGCCCGTTCCCGCCGGCGTTCACGAAGGCTTTGATCTCACCGTAGAGCTCTTCGTGCAGGGCGATATCCTGCGAAAAGCTTTCGATCTCGGCCCAGCCGAGCCCGGCGGCTATAAGGCGCGCCTTCATCTCTTCGATCTTCTGAATGTCCTCCGGCTCCTCCAGCACGTAGCCCATCATGTTGAGGCCCATGTCGCCCTTGCCGCCCAGCGTGATCAGGACCGGCATCCGGGAGATCAGCTTCGCGTCGTATAAGGTCTTGGCCATCTCCGGGAAGGTGTATTCGGGGAGGTTCGCGCCGTAGGCCGACGAGCCCACGGAGGTCGTGTAGCGCAGGTCCAGGCCCATCACCTCGGCCGCGCAGAGCACCGCCAGGTTGAAGCCCGGGTACGAGCCGGAGAAGTTCGCGCCGACGGCGTCGCCCTTCTTCAGGCCGGCTTCCTTAAAGTATTTCACCACCAGCGCCGCAAAATCCGGCAGCTGGGAGGTGCGTTTTTCCGGCAGTCCCGCGGAGGTCGTCATGATGGCGGTGAAATCCTCCCCCAGAAGGCCGATGCCGAGCTTGTCCTCTTCCGAGAGCGCAAGGCCTCTGGCTTCGCGTTCCTCGCGGATCTTCTCCGTGCAGCGGGCATGCAGCTGCGCCGCTTTCTCCATCACCTTCGCGTAGGGGAGCTTATCCGGGTCCTGTCCGCAGGCGGAAAGGAAGAGGCTTCCGAGGAGGATCAGGGCAAGCGCCGCCAGCCGTCTGATATGCTTTTGAAAGGCTCTGCCGCGCCTCATAACATACCGACCCATAAAAGCGCCAGCACGCAGAGCGCCGTGCAGATGCCGAGGGAGATGCCCGTCTTGGCAAAGCCCTGCCGCTCGATATCCCTGACGATCAGGGCCGGCACGATGTAGCCGATCACGCGGATCCCGAAGGGGAAAACGCCCACGGCGCCGACGAGCCAGGACAGGGCGAAGGTCAGGACCACGTTCACGGCGAAGAGCCGCCGGCCGTAGAGGATCAGGAATTTCCCGATCAGCTGATCCGCGCCCCAGACCAGAAGGATGATCAGCAGGCTGAAGGCGATGCGCCACGGATCCCGGATATTTAAGGCCAGGTAGACCGGAGCCACCAGGCCGCCGGTGGAATAGCCGCTGATCTCTGAAAAGATCACGGCGATCAGAATGCCCACGATCACGATCTCACTGTACATAGCCGACTCCTTCCGTAAGCTCCAGCTCCTCTTTCGCCCGTTCCACCAGGCGGATGCCCTCGTTCTTGATATTGCCCACCGCCATGATCAGGCGCGGCTTTTCGCTTGCAAAGGGGACCTCTTCGGCCAGCGAATAGCCGCTCAGCTCCGCTTTCGGCGCGGCCTTTTTGCACAGAGCCTCCAGCGCCTGCTGGTTGTCGCCCAGGATCCAGACCCGGGCCGGCTGCATCACGCCCACCAGCCGGGCCATATCCTTCGCGCGGGCGGGACGGTCTCCGCGGTTGTTGATCAGGATCACCAGCTCCTCGTCCTCGTCGCCCCGGATCTTGTCGTAGATCATCTGCGTGGAGCTCACGTCGTTGGCCGAGAGCGCGTTGACGAAGACCGTGTTGTTTCCCTTAAAGACCGACAGCGCGTAGGGATCGCGGATAAAGCCCTCGATGCCTCTGTAGGCCGTCTTCCGCTCCACGCCGACCGCCTCGCAGACGGCCAGCGCCAGCGCGACGTTCTCCGGGAAGTCCAGGGCTTCGGCGCCGGGCAGATCGCCCAGCGTATGCTCGTTTGTTACCGTAAGGCTGCTCTCCAGCTTCTTCGCGCGGGCTTCGAACGTCTCCCGGAAGTCCTGTTCGGCCGTAAAGATCTGCCCCTTTTCGGGCAGCATCTCCATCAGGCAGGCCAGGATCTCCTCGCGGGTGTCGCCCATCACGTCCATGTGGTCCAGGCGCGCGTTGGTGATGACGCCGATGTCGCAGTGCAGCATGTTTTTGCCGGAGACGCGCTGGTATTCCGGCAGAAGCGCCATGCATTCGATGACCAGATAGTCCGCTCCTTCCTTCGCCGCGATATGCAGGAACTTGATCTGCTCGCGGATATTGGCCGGGCCGCGCCGCTTCACTTCTTCCTGACGTCCGTCCGGATAGATCGCGATGGGCAGGGTCCCGGTGGTCTTGCACATGACCCTATGGCCGCCTGCCGTGATGCCGGCGGCGATCATGCGGGTGACCGTGGATTTCCCGCGGGTCCCGTTCACGTAGATGACGTGCGTCAGTTTCCTGCGGTCGGCGCGCACCTGAAAGGCCTCCCGGATCAGATAGATCAGGAAGCCGCATCCGAGGATGGCGATCAGGATCTCCGTCTTGTTCATAACGCATTAAGGCTGCTCTTTGCGCTTGCGGCCCAGGTAGTTGTCCAGATCCCCCTTGACTTTTTCGGGGATCTCCCGCTTCACCGGGCACTTGACCGCGTCCGCCATGGTCTCGGTGAAGGCGGCGATGAACGCGCTGTCCTTTAAGATCTGCTCGTCCGAAAGAACGGCGGGGGTGTCGTAGCGGTTGTGGATGGTCGCCTGCGCGGGGCCCGCGATCCGGGCGAAGGACAGGGCCGGAACGCCCTTATCCGCAAAAGGCGTGGAATCGCTGGAGTAGACGCCGACTCTGCCGTCCAGCCCCCAGCCGCGGATCGACGCAAAGTAGCGGATGAAGCCGAGCAGGGCGTCCTCCGCGCTGACGCAGGTGATAAATTTGCCCATATAGGTGCCGATCATGTCCAGATTGATGTTGAGCGCGATCTTTTCGAGCTCCGCTTCGTGCGCCGCCGCGTAAGCCTTGGAGCCTAAGAGCCCCCGCTCCTCGCTGCCGCAGAAGACGAAGCGCAGGCCGTAGCGGTGCTTCTTCCCTTTAAGGGCGTCCAGCACGCACAGTAAGCCCAGGCAGCCGGTCATGTTGTCGTAGGAGCCGCGGGATAAGGGCGTCGTATCCAGATGCGCGCTTAAGACGATCCATTCGTCGCTTTCCCCGGGCAGCTCGGCGATCACGTTGTGGGACTCGCCGGCCGATTCCTCCTGCTCCACCTCGATCTTCGCGCTGACGGCGCCGGCTTTGACGACGGCGACCGCGTCCTTGGCGTTGACGTTGACGGCCAGGGTCTTTTTTCCCTGCGCCACGTACGGCCGCAGTTCCTTCTTGTCGATGTCCCGGTCCGCGTAGTGCACGTTGCCGTCATAGGTGATGATGCCGGCGGCCCCGCCCTTAAGAAGGTCCTGATAGGTGAAGATGCCCACGCCGCCGTCCAGCAGCACGATCTTCCCGCGGATCTGGCTTAAGGAGGCGGGATCCGTGTTGGGAAGGTAGATAAACGGGGCTTCGATGCTTCCGCTGCCGCAGAGCCGGTATCCCTCGCAGGGGATCTCCTGCTCACGGCCGGCCGCGTCTTTGACCGTCAGTTTCGCATGCCGGACCTCGGCCATCTCGACCGGGAAGCTCTCCAGCCAGGCTTTTACGCCCCGCTCCTCACAGCGGGCTTTTAAGTATTCCGCGACCTTCAGCTCTTCGGGGCTGCCGCTCGTGTGGATGAAATCCGTGTCTTTTAAGATCTGCCGTACCTGTTTCTTGTTCATAACTCTCCCTCGTGTTTCTTTAGTCTCCGTACGACTTCCGCGATCGGAAGCCCGACCACGGTGTAATAATCTCCTTCGATGCGCTTGACCAGCGTTGAGCCCAGGCCCTGGATCCCGTAAGCGCCGGCCTTATCCATCGGTTCGCCGCTGGCGACGTACTCTTCTATCTGCTTCTCGGTCAGCGGATAGAACTCCACCTTTGTCTCGGAGCTGAAGCACTCCGCGTCCTCTTCGTCGCTCCAGATCAGGCAGACCCCGGTATAGACCGTATGGACCTTGCCGGATAAAAAGCGCAGCATCTCCTTCGCTTCTTCGCGCGTGGCGGGCTTCCCCATGAGCCGTCCTTCGCAGATGACGGTCGTGTCCGCTCCGATGATGATGTCCTTCGGATGGAAGACGCTCGTATAGGAGGCCTTCAGCTCCGCCAGGAACTGCGCGCGCTTCTCATCCGTGACGAATTCCGGCACCATTTCCGGCACGTCGCTGGGCAGGACCGTAAAGCGGATCCCCGCCATTTTCAAGAGCTGCTTCCGGCGCGGGGAATTGGAAGCCAGAATAATGTTCTTTGCCATACTGTTTATCTCCTTTGAGGCAGGGTGCCTGCCGGTTCTCTTCTATTTTTTCTTTGCCGCCGTCTTTTTCTTGTCGGCGGCGGCCTTTTCCGCCGCTTCCTTAAGATCTTTCTGCTTCCCGATCATATAGTCCGCGATGCGCGCCGCTCCTTCGCCGATATGGCACCAGGTCTCCTGCCGGGCTTCTTCGATCGCGGCCTGATACTTCGGGTTGCCGATCATCCCGCCGATGACCTCCCCGATCCTGTCGAAGTCCTTTTCCTCCAGCGGCCGGCCGATCTTCGGCAGGGTCCGGAAGGTCCAGAGCTCCTCGTCCAGCCAGGCGGCGTCGTAGGGCGCCCTGTCGAAGGAGGTGTCCGCATAGATCACAGGCCGGTCAAAGATCAGGCAGTAGTCGAAAATGACGCCGGAATAGTCCGAGATCATCACGTCGGAACGCCGCAGGACCTCGAAGTTGTCGTTGTCGCGGTTCCATTCCAGCTGTTCGCTTTCGGGGAACTCGGCCATCAGCGTATCCAGCATCTCCTTTTCCGAAGTGAAGGACTGCGGGTGCGGCCGCACGATGACGTGATAGCCCGTCGCAAGGAGCGCGCAGATCGCCTTCGCGCCGTAGCGGCTTAAGATCCCGCTCTTGCCCCAGGTCGGCGCCAGCAGCACCGTCACGGGATGCGGCGGAAGCGGATCGGCCTCCTCCAGGCGCTTCTTCATGGCGTCCAGGAAGGGAACGCCCGTCAGCACCAGTTCCTTCTCCGGCAGGCCGCGCAGCTTTTCCAGCTGCCGCACCTGTTCGATCTGGTACCGGCCGGAAAGCAGCAGGGCGTCGTAGTAATCGATGCCGAACATGCGGTAGGCGCTGACGTCGCTGGCCGCGTGGAGCGCGTGGACGTACCATTTCACGTCCTTGGAGCGCTTCCACTGATAGACCTCCAGGCCCGGGGTCGTGGAAAGCAGCACGTCTGCTTTTAAAAAGCCCAGCTTCGCGAAGGCCTTGTTGCCCTCGCCGATAAACTCGCAGCGCACGTTTTCGTACGACTGCTTTAACGCGGGATCGTCTTCGGAGGCCGTCAGATAGACCAGCTTCTCCCCGCGCTTTTCAAATTCATCGCAGACCGGCCCGAAGAGGTTCCAGTAGCGCTTGCTGTCGGAAAAGATGACGAAGGGCATGCGGTCCTCCTGCCCCTTCTTCTCGCCGGCGCCGCCGGTCAGCCAGAAGCGGAGCTTGACGAAAAAGCCGCGCAGCAGGTAGAAGGCGGTGCCCAGCACGCCGATCAGAACGGTAAACAGCATGCTCCCGGTGCCGGGATCGATATATAACGGAAAGATCTTCATCATCTTACTGTCCTTTCGCGCCTGAGGAAAAGTCCGGAGTCTCGCCGACCGTGCGCCAGCGGCTCATGTCAAAGATGTCTTCGCCTTCCATGACCAGCCAGGTGCCGGGCAGGAAGACCGTGCCGTTGTTCTTGACGGTGGAATAAATATCGGAGAAGAAAACGTGCTGCTCCGTCTCGTATTTCAGCTCATCCGTCACCGGAAGGCCGGTCAGCGGATTGACGGGATCCTCGATCAGGCCTTCAAACGCCAGCAGCGGCGTGTCCGCGTTGGTCATGAACGTATCGTCCGTCACGCAGGGCTCTTTCGGGGCGTTAAAATCCTTGACCATCAGGAGCGGATTGTAGGTCATCACGTCCTCGTAGTTTTCGCTCCCGAACTTCATCTCGTCCAGAAGGCCGAGATCCCGGCCGTGGTCGGAAACGATGATGATGCGGCAGTTGTCGTAGACGCCGCTCTCCTTCAGGAAATCCATCCAGATGCCCAGGCGCATGAGCGCCGCCATGTTGACCTGGTAGTGCGCCATCTGCGTGATCTTCTCGACCCTTAAGGTCCGCCCGTTGTAAGTGAAACGGCTCTGGTTCGCGTCGTAGAGCAGGTTGTTGACCTCCTGCGCGGGCTCGTACTGCGGCTCCTGCAGAAGGTTCGGCTCGTGCGCGGTATAGTTGACCATCATCATGAAGGTGTTCTCGTCGCCGTCGCTGATGCGGCTCATGGCCGGCAGCGAGCAGAGCACCGAGTAGGCGTTAAGGAAGGGCTGATGCAGGCCCTTCGCGACGGACATGCCGTACCAGCGCTGCGTCAGCTCCTCCACGGCTTCGGCTTTAAAATAGGTTCCTCCCTGGTACAGGAAGGGCTGAACGGCCACCGGCGCGGTCTTCATCAGGCTGTAGCAGAAGAAATTCCGCTCCCAGATCCCCGTCATCCTGACGCCCTGGCCTTCCTTGCCGAAGTCCGCGAACTGCCCCTCCGCGGTGATGTAGGTGTGCATGCCGGGATAGTCGTCGAAGGCGGACAGGTCCGGATACCAGCTGTAGTTCGCGTAGGTCGGGTCGCAGAGCGTCACGTCGTAGCCCTCGTTGTAGAAGGTCACCGGCATGAGCTTTAAAGCTTCGTCGTGCTTTTTCGAGATCTTCACGGTGTCGCGCGCGTTCATGCGCTCGGGCGTGTAGTCGTAGCCGCCGAAGAGCGCGGGCGAGGCGATGTTGGTCACCGGCCCGAAGGACAGCGTGTTCGGATAGAAGGTAAAGCCCTCAAACTGCTGCGCCAGCTCGGGCTTTTCCTGGAAAAGGTAGGGCACCAGCGCGCCGACCGCGCGGTCCATGAAGATCACGATCACGTTTTTGCCGTTCTTGCTTATGGTAAAGTGCGCCAGCTCGTCCGGCACGTTGTAAACGACCGAGCGGATCTGCGGCAGCTGCTTCTGCGTATCGATCAGGTTCATCCCCGCCATGCCCGAGATGGCCAGGATCAGGACGATAAAGAGGCCCCGGACCAGCTTTTTGCCCTTGATCCAGATGAGCAGCATGAGTGCCGCCAGCCCCAGCAGGATCCCGAAGTTAAGGAGCCGCTCCTTCGGCAAAAATTCCGGCGTGACGTCGAATTTGAGCTCCGCGGACATGTTGCCCAGCTCCGTCCCGAAAAACATGTAGTTGACGACGGCGCCGCCCGAGAGCAGCCAGATAAGGCAGGCAAAGATCTTCTTTCCCTTCGGCCCCGCCAGATAGTAAAAGATGCCGAACCAGAGGAGAAAGAGGCCGGCCGCCAGCAGGAACGCGGTAAACACGTGGATGAGCGGCGAGCGGAAATTCGAGATCAGGACGAACTCCGAGGGCGAGGCCAGCACCAGGGTCGAAGGGATCAGCACGCCGGTGAGCAGCGTTAAGAACAGGCAGCCCAGGGAGAAAAGGCCTTTCGGAAGGGCGGCAGACGCCTGTGCTTTTCCGGCTTCCGGCGCGGCGGCCGGCGCGCCGCCCAGCATCGCGGCCGTTCTGGCCACGACGGTTTCTCTCCTGTCCTTCCGGGCTTTTATCTTCTTCCGGATCAGCTCCGCGATCTTCTGCACGACGTTTTTGACCAGCGAGAACAGGTTGTTCAAGGTCCAGTACAGGACCAGGCCGGCCGGAGACTCGTACAAAAGGACGAGGAACAGCACGGCCATCCCGTAGAGCGTCAGCTTGTCCTTAAGCGGAAAGCCTCTGGTGTAGACCGCGCTGGATATAAAGTTGATCAGCGTCATGAGGACCGGCAGCAGGTGGAGCGTGAGCGTGCCGATCGCAAGGAGGTTGTCGGGCGAGCCCAGGTCCTCGATCGGGCCGAAGGCCGTTCCCCGGATCTCCTGCAGGTTGGACAAAAAGTGATAGGCCGCGATAAAGAAGGGGATCTCTAAAAGCAGCGGCAGCATGCCCTTTAAGACGTGGAAGGGCTTGTAGTCGTTCTGGCGGTAGTAGGTCTGGAGCATCATGTAGCGCTCGTCGCCCTTAAAGGTCTTCCGGATATGGGAGACCCACGCCGCCAGGCTCTTCTCCTTCTCGCGCTGCCCGGCCTGGATCGCGTCCGCGCTCTTATAGAGCGGCAAAAGCAGGAGGTTCATGACCAGGCTCATCGCGATGATCGAAACGCCGGGGCTGGCGAACAAGAGCTGCGCCGCCCCGTAGACCGTTTCGAGGATCAGCTCCAGCGGCCCGATGATCAGTTGATACAGCATATGGAAAAAGGACATTTCGCCTCCTTAGTAAGACCCGAGTTTTTTCCATTTGGACAGATCGAAGATGTTTTCATCCACCTCGAACCAGACGCCCGGTGCGAAGGTGCAGCCGGTGTTCTTGTCCGTCTCGATATTGTCCGAAAACAGGATGCGCTGCGGCCCTTCCGCCTTCCGGCCCGAGTCGATGAGCTGCCCGGTGAAGGGATTGCGCGCCTCTTCGATAAGCCCCGCCAGCGCTTCTGCCGGCACGTCGGCGTTGGTCATGAACGCATTATCCGTCGTAAATGTCTTTGCCCCGAAATCCTTGATCAGCAGCAGCGGATTGTAGAACATCACGTCTTCGTAGTATTCCGTGCCGAAGAGAAGGTCGTCGAACTGGGCCAGATCGCGGCCGTGGTCCGATACGATGATGATGCGGCTGTTGTCGTAAACGCCGTTTGCCTTAAGATAGTCAAACCAGTTTCCCAGCGCCATCAACGCCGCCATATTGGTCTGATAGTGGGCCATCTGATTGAAATCCTCCACGCGGAGCGTGCGGCCGTTTAAGGTAAAGCGGTCCCGGTGGGCCTCATCGTATTCCCGGTTGTCCACCTTTTCGGCCGGCTGATAGGCCGGCTCCTGAAGCAGCATCGGCTCGTGCGTCGTGGAATTGCTCATGATGAGGAGCGAGCCGGCCGTTCCTTCGCTCAGCTTCGTGACGGAGGGCAGGGCCGCCAGCACGGCGTAGGAATCCATAAAGCTGTTCTTATAGCCCTGCGCCTGCGAGATCCCCTCTTCCGTCTGGCTCCAGCGCCTGAAGGAAGCGGAGGCGAAATAGCTGCCGCCCTGGTACAGATTGCTCTGGAGCACGAGCGGCGAGCACTTCATCAGGCTGTAGCAGAAGAAGTTCCGCTTCCAGATCCCGTTTAACGCCTCGGCCTTCTCTTCTCCCGTTTTCAGGGAGAACTGGCCCTGTTCCGTGATATAGCACTGAATGTCCGGATACCTGCTGTAGATGGAAAGATCCGGGATCCAGGCATAGCCCGCGTAGGTCGGGTCACAGACCGTGACGTCGTAGCCGGCCTGATCAAACAGCACCGGCAGGACCTTTAAGGCCTCGTTGTGCTTGTCCTTTAAGGTCTCGCTACTCCGCTTGTTCATCTCCTCCGGCGTATATTCGTAGCCGCCCCAGAGCCCGGGCGCGCCGAAGATCGTATAGGCGCCGTGAGAGACCGTATTCGGATAATAGGTAAAGCCGGCATACTGCTGCTTAAGCGCGGGGTTTTCCGCAAACAGATACGGCAGATAACTGCTGATGGCGCGGTCCAGCATGATAATGATCACGTTTTTCCCGTCGCGGCTCAAAGTAAGCTCCGCTTGTTCCTCCGGGGCCTGCTCCGCGATCCCGCGCATATCGGAGACCGTCCCCCGGATGCGGACAAGATTGACGGCGGACATGCCCGCCATCGCCAGGCAGAGCACCAGGCAGCAGCCGGAGCAGAGCTTTTTGTTTTTCTTCCACAGCCAGATCACAAGGACGGCCGCCGCCGCCAGGATGCCGAGATTGATGAGCTTCGTTCCCGCGCCGAAGGCAGGCGGCGTATCGTATTTAAGTTCCGCGGAGAGCGTTCCCAGCTTCGTTCCGAAAAACATATAGTTGATGATCGCAAGGACGCCGAGCACCCACAAAAGCGCTTCTATGACCGTCTTCGCCTTCCGGCCGGCCAGGTAGTAAAAGATACCGAACCAGACCAGAAAGAGGCCGGCCGCCAGCAGCAGGGCGTTGAACACGTGGCGCAGCGGCGAGTAGAAGTCCGCCATCTGGATGAATTCCGCCGGTGAGGCGGCGATGACGGCCGAAGGGATCAGAACGCCCGTCAAGACCGTCAGCAGCAGGGCGCCGCCGAAGAAGCGGCGGGGCGAACTGTCCTCCGGAAGGGAGATCGCCGGCAGGCGTCCTTTTTTCTTAAGCTGCGATAAAAGCAGCGGAAGCAGCATCAGGAAGGCCAGAAAGACCAGCAGCAGCTTATACGCCGTTCTGGCGGGCCGGTAGAAAAGCAGCGACCAGAAGAAAAGCGCCGCTCCCAGCACGGCCAGGCCGATCCGCACGGTCCGGCCCGGATCCTTCAGCCGGCCGATCAGGTTTTTAACGAGGGAGAACAGGTTGTTCAGCGTCCAGTAAAAGACCAGTCCCGCCGGCGATTGATAAAGCAGGACCAGGAAGATCAGCGCCATGCCGTAGAGCTGGATCTTGTCCCTTGCCGACAGCCCTTTCGTATAGATGGCACTGGAGACGAAGTTGATCAGGGTCATCAGAATGGGCAGGACGTGCACCGTCAGCGTACCGATCGTCAGCAGGCCGTCCGGTGCGCCCAGGTCCCGGATGGGGCCGAAGGCCGTGCCCTTTAATTCCGGCAGATTGGACAGGAAATGATACGCCGCGATGAAGAAGGGGATCTCCAGAAGGAGCGGCAGCGAGCCGCGCAGGGCGTAGAAGGGCCGGTAATCGTTCTGCCGGTAGTAGGTCTGCAGCATCAGGTAGCGCTCGTCGCCCGAAAAGGTCTTCTTGATGTGGCTGACCCAGGGCGAAAGGCGCTTGTTGATCTGACGTTCCTCCTCCTGAATGGCGTCCGCCCGTTTGTAGAGCGGCAGCAGCAGGACGTTCATGCTCATGCTTAAGACAAAAATGGAGAGGCCGGCGTTTCCGAAGAGCAGCTTGGAAAAGCCGTAGATCGCTTCAAAAAAAAGCTCCAGCGGCCCGATCAAAAGCTGATACAGCATTCCGAAAATACTCATGGGTCCTCCCGAAATACGCCACAAAGACACGTTCCTTTCTTCCTTCCAGCAAAAGAACGGAACGTGTTTGTAACCCTCCGCTCAAAATATACCAAAAAAACCTGCCGCGGTCAATCTTTTCCTGACCGCCGGCAGGTTTCTTCCGGTTTTTTACGTGATCATCCGGCCCGCGCCGCCTTCTATTTAACAGTCTTCCAGCGCAGAAGGCGCAGGGCGTTTAAGATGCAGAGGAACAAAACGCCCGTGTCCGCAAACACCGCCAGCCACATGTTGGAGTAGATGCCGGCCACGCCCAGGATCATCACAAGGATCTTGATCGCCAGCGCGCCGATGACGTTCTCCCGGGCGATGCGCATGGCCCGGTTCGCCAGCGTGATCGCCTCGGGGATTGCGGCCACGTTGGAGTTCATGAAGACCAGATCGGCTGCCTCGATCGCCGCATCCGCACCGCTTCCCATTGCGGCGCCCACGTCGGCGCCGGCCAGAACGGGCGCGTCGTTTAGACCGTCGCCCACGAAGAGCACGCCGCCGATCTCCCGGCGGATCTCCTGCATGGCGGAGAGCTTCTCCTCCGGCAGCAGGCCCGCCCGGATGCGCCCGATGCCGACCTGCCCGGCGATCTCACGCGCCGACGCTTCTCCGTCTCCGGTCAGCATGACGGGCGTCAGGCCCATCTTCTTTAAGGCCGAAAGCGAAGGCTGCGCGTCCTTCTTGACCGCGTCCGCGATCGTAAAGCTCGCCTGAAGAATGCCGTCCACGGCCAGCAGCACCTGCGTTCCCGCCGCCGCGGGGATCCCTTCGACGGAAACGCCCTCCGCCTTAAACAGCTTCGGATTGCCGCAGAGGATGCGTCTTCCTTCCACGGACGCGATGACGCCCCGGCCGGCGATCTCCGACATGTCCTCCGCTTCGGGGATCTCAAGCCCCCGGGAAACGGCGGCGTTTACGATGCTCTGCCCGATCGGATGGCGGCTTAAGCGCTCGCAGGCGGCCGCCAGGCGCAGGGCCTCCTCCTCGGAGAGCGTGCCCAGCGTCTCCGTTTTCTGCACGGCAAAGCTGCCTTCGGTAATGGTCCCGGTCTTGTCCAGCACGACGGCTTTGATCCGGGACAGCGCTTCGATGGCGGCGCCGCCCTTTAAAAGGATCCCGCGGCCGGACGCGGTGCCGATGCCGCAGAAGAAAGCCAGCGGCACGCTGACCACCAGCGCGCAGGGGCAGCTCATGACCAGGAAGCTGATGGCGGTATAAAGCCAGGGCTTAAAAGCCTCGCCGCGGATCAGCGGCATGGCGACAGCGACGAACAGGGCCAGTCCCACCACGATGGGCGTATAGACCCGCGCAAAGCGCGTGATAAAGTGCTCGATCTGGGGCTTCTGCTCCTGTGCCTCCTCCACGGAGCGCAGGATACGGCTGGTCATGGACTCGGAAAGCTTCTTCGTGGCGCGCACGGTCAGCACGCCCTGCGTATTCACGCAGCCGGCCAGGATCTCGCTTCCGGGACCGACCCGTACGGGCACCGGCTCGCCGGTGATCGCGGAGGTGTCAAGAAAGCTTTCGCCCCCGGTGATCACGCCGTCCAGCGGCACCCGGTCGCCCGGGCTGACCAGGACGAGGTCGCCTGCCTTCGCCTTTTTGGCGGGGATCACGCTTCCGTTCGAGAGCGTGACGGTCTCCGCGCGCAGATTCACGGTCTCCAGGATCTTCTTGCGGCTGCTCTCCACCGCCATGTCCTCGAACATCTCGCCCAGGCGGAAGAACAGCATCACGCCGACCGCCTCCGGATACTCCCGGATGGCGAAGGCGCCCAGTGTCGCGATGCTCATCAGAAAGTTCTCGTCGAAGATCTCCCCGTGCGCGATGTTTCTCACCGAGGTCAGCAGCACGTCCTTGCCAAGGATCAGGTAGGCAGCGACCAAAAGTACGATGAGCGGCCAGCTGTAGCCTTCCTCCCGCAGAACAAGATGCAGGATCACGGCGGCCGCAAACAGGCCCGCGCCGAGGATCAGCTCCCGCTTTTCCTTCTTCTCGTGCGCTTCGTCATCCTCCCCGTCTGCATCCGCCCCGTGCCGGTGCCCGTGCCCGTGATGATGCTCATGCCCGTGCTCATGGCCGTGTTCGTGATGCTCATGATGGCAGTGGCCGCAGCTGCAGCCCAGCTCGAAATGCGGCTCGTCCTCGTCCTCGTCGTCGTCATCGTCGTGATGGTGATGGTGCGGATGATGGCAGGTGCACTCCTCGTCGTCATCGTCATCATCGTGGTGATGATGATGGCAGCCGCACTCTTCATCGTCATCATCGTCGTCATCATGGTGATGATGATGGCAGCAGCATTCCCCGTCATCGTCATCATCGTGGTGATGATGGTGATGGCAGGCTTCCTCTTCTATCTCTTCCGGGACTTCGTTTTCCGTTTTTCTGACTTCTTCCTTGTCCATGGCGGCTCCTTTGCAAAACATATGCTTAATTGTTCATATGTTCACCGACAGTATAGTCCGCCGGATGACGGATGTCAAGAGGCGGACTGAAAAAGAAAAGAAATATTTTCCGGACAGTTTTACCAGATGCCGTAGACGGCCTTTAAGGCCAGGACCCGCCGGACGCTTTCCGCCAGGTGCTCGCGCGTTAGATTGCCGGCTTCCATGGCGGCCGTCAGGATCGCCAGGCACTCGTCCAGATCCTCCCGGCTCTCCACCGGGCAGAGAATCAGATCGCAGCCGGCCGAAAGCGCCCTAAGGACGGCGGAACCGGCCGTCACGTCGTATTCCTTTAAGGCCGGCGCCAGCTCGTCTGTGATCACGACGCCGTGGAAGCCGACTTCGCCGCGCAGGAGCAGGGTGACGACGGCATAGGAAAACGGCGCGGGAGCGGTATCATCCAGCTGCGGGACAAAGGCGTTTCCGATCATCACGACGTCCGCGCCGGCCTGGATGCCGGCGGCGAAGGGCAGAAGGTCCTCTTTCAAGAGCTGCTGCTTCGTTTTATCCAGCTGAACGGCCGCCGACTGCTTGGTGGGAAGCACGGAGGTGCCCAGTCCCGGGAAATGCTTCAGCGTGCAGATGACGTTCTGCGAACGGAAGCCTCTGACGGCCTCGGCCACCAGCTGCGAGGCTTTTTCGAAATCGTCGCTGTAGGCCCGCTCTCCGATCGTCCGGTTCTCCAGCTCGCTCCACACGTCCGCGACCGGCGCCAGATCCGTATTGATCCCCAGATCGGCCAGCCCCGACGCGATGGTCCTGGCGTTGTCATAGGCTTTCGCCAGGCCGTCTCCGCGGTAGCTGAACATGTTGCTGACGCGGGGCAGATCCAGCTTTTTCATGACGGTCACGTTCCGGCCGCCCTCTTCTTCCGCCATGATCAGCAGCGGGATGCGGGAGCTCTCCTGATAGCCCGCCGTCAGGCCCTGAAGCTGCGCGCTGCTGTCCGCGTTCTGGCTGCGGATCAGAAGGCCGCCGACCGGATATTCCTCCAGCAGGCTCTCCTCCGCATTCAGGACCGGGACGTCCTTTCCGACGATCTCCGGCGTGACGATCAGCAGCTGCAGGAGCAGCTCGCGGTCCTCCATCTTTTCGATGCGGCTGTCCGCCCGCTCCAGCGCGGCCTGCCAGGCGAGGCTGCGTTCATAGGAAAGCGTCAGCGGAAACAGAGGCGTTTCGCCGGCCGGCAGCGTCTCCTCCGTTGCGGCGGGCGTTGCGACCGGGATCGTGTTTTCGGGGAAGATAGGCGGCAGGGTGACGGCGTCGGAGGTCTCGCGGTTCCCGAAAAGACCGCTGCAGCCGGCCAGCGCCAAAGCGCCCGCCATCAGAACGATTAGGAATGCGATCTTATATCCTCTGCCCACCGAAAGAAGCCTCCCGCCTGTGATATACAGCAGTATAGCACGGGGCGGCGGACAGGGCAAGGAGAATGAGGCTCTCTCCCGGCGTGAAATTTGTTTTTTGCGGTCCGATCCCGCCCGGCGGCTTGCCAGAAACGCCCGTTTTATGCTATAATACGGCAGGTTTATCCGAAAAGAGGGTTCGTTATGGGCAATATCTTTTATTTCGAATGGGAACCGGCTCTGATCGAATGGCTGCAGGCGCACATCGGGTCTGCCGGCACGGCCATTGCCGCGTTCATCTCCAACTTCGGCGAGGAGCTCTTCCTCGTCGCCATCCTGGGCTTTCTGTACTGGTGCTGGGACAAAAAGACCGGCGCGACCGTGGGCCTTACGCTTCTGACGGTCTCCGTCTGGAATCCGATGATCAAGAACATCGCCCTGAGGCAGCGCCCCTACATGGCGCACCCGAACGTCAAGTGTCTAAAGCCGGTGGACTCCAGCGCGGACATCATGGACGTGGCCGCGCAGGGCTATTCCTTCCCGAGCGGGCATTCCTCCAGCACGGCGGGCACCTACGGCGCGGCGGCAACCTGCTTTAAGAAGCGCTGGCTGACGATCCTCGTGATCGTTTTAGTCTTCCTGGTCGGCGTCTCCCGCTTTATCCTGGGCGTGCACTATCCGACCGACGTCATGGTCGGCTGGATCCTCGGAATCATCGCCATGCTGATCGTCACGACGCTGGAAAAGAAGCTGGAAAAGCGCTGGATGCTGTACGCGATCCTGATCGCCGTGGCTGTTCCGGGCATGTTCTACTGCACGACCAACGACTACTTCAGCGCCTTCGGCATGCTCTGCGGCATGGCGGGCGGCGACCTGTTCGAGCGGAAATTCGTGCACTTTGAGAATACCCGCAATCCGCTGTTCATGATCCTGCGGCTCATCGGCGGCATCTCCGTCTTCTTCGGCATGAACACCGTCCTGAAGATGCCCTTCTCTTCCGCCTTCCTTTCCTCCGGCACGGCGGCGGCCTTCGCGGTAAGGAGCCTGCGCTACGCCCTCGTCATCTTCGTCTGCCTCGGCCTGTATCCATTGCTGTTCAAGCTGGTCGAAAAGAAGAAATAATACGCGGCAGGGGCGAAAAAAGAAAAACCGGTCTGCGACGCGGCAGACCGGTTTTTCTTTTTCCTGCCAGACGGCAGTTTTACCAGCGCTTCATGTTCTTTTCGAATTTTCTGATATAGGACTGCTTCAGTTCGCCTGCCGAAATCCCGTAGCAAAGAAGGACGTCATTATAATACATGAGGACGTCTCCCAGTTCCTCGACCAGGTGCTCCCGTATTTCCGCGTTCCCGCATGCCTTTTCCCCGCCGTGCTTCTTTATGATATCGATCACTTCGCCGATCTCGCCGATCATCCACAGCAGCTGATCCTTTCCGCGCTCCGGACAGATCGGCTTCCAGATGTCCCTGTATTTTTCCTGCAGAGCCTTCTGCATCTCAAGCATCTCGCTGATCCCAAAATCTTCCATCGTCTTACCCTCACAGATATTGAGCCTCTTTCCGACAGTAAAAATGTATCACGCGCGGCGGAAAAAAACAACCGGGACGGCGGAAGAAACGGCGAAGCGGCCGTGCAGGGGCTTGTCCGGCCCCTGCTTTTATGCTATACTGTTTCAGTAAGTTCCGAACGCAATACTATATCTTTAATACCGGAGGTGTCCCTCATGGATCATCAGTTTCCCTTAGCTGTGGAAGCTCCCAAATCCTGTACCTTTGTCACGCGCCAGCTGCCCACCGTCACCGCCGAGCAGCGCTGGAAAGCCCTGGAACGCACGCATTTCAACGAATTCGCCTTCCCGGCCGGGCTGCTTTACATCGACTGCCTCTCCGACTCCGGCACCACCGCCATGACCGACGCGCAGTGGGCCGCCATGTTCCTGGGCGACGAATCCTACGGCCGCAACAAAGGCTATTACGTGCTGCTGGACGCCTTCCGCGACGTCTTCGAGCGCGGCAACGATCAGAAACGCCTCATCAACTACCTGCGGAACGGCACGGACAAGGACGACGTCCAGAAGATGATGGACGAGGTCTATCTGGTGGACTGCGAGGGCGGCTTTTTCAACGGCGGCGCCTATCAGCTGGAACGCCCGAACACCTTCATCCTGCCCCAGGGGCGCTGCGCGGAAGCCCTGCTCTTCGACGTCATCAAGCCGCTTTTAGCCAGGCGCCACCCGGGCAAGGTCTTCACCATCCCGTCCAACGCGCACTTCGACACCACCGAGGGAAATATCAAACAGATGGGCTCCGTCCCGCGCAACCTCTACCATAAGGAACTGCTCTTCGAGGTGCCGGAGGGCGGCCGCTATCAGGTAAACCCCTTTAAGGGCAACATGGATCTGGACAAGCTCCGCCGGCTTCTGGATGCGGTCGGCGTGGAAAACGTCCCGCTCATCTATACCACGGTCACGAACAATTCCGTCTGCGGCCAGCCGGTCTCCATGGCCAACATGCGGGCCGTCTCCGAGCTTGCGCACAGTTATCAGATCCCTTACGTGATGGACGGCGCGCGCTGGGCGGAGAACTGCTACTTCATCAAGATGAACGAGGAAGGCTACCGCGACAAGAGCATTCCGGAGATCGCGAAGGAGATGTTCTCCTGCTTCGACGTGGTCTGCGCCTCCTTAAAAAAGAACGGGCACGCCAACATGGGCGGACTGCTCGCTTTCCGGGATAAGGGCTATTTCTGGAAATATTTCTCCGAATTCAACGCTGACGGCAGCGTAAAGACCGATATCGGCCATCTCCTCAAAGTCCGGCAGATCTCCGCCTACGGCAACGATTCCTACGGCGCCATGAGCGGGCACGACATCATGGCCTTGACGCAGGGGCTCTACGAGGAGCAGCGCTTCGAGTATCAGGACGAGCGCGTGCGCCAATGCGAATACCTCGCGCAGGGCATGCACGACGCCGGCGTCCCCGTGGTGCTGCCCGCCGGCGGCCACGGCGTCTACATCGACGTGGACAAGTTCTTTGACTATAAGCGCGGCCACGAAAGCTTCGCGGGCCAGGCGCTCTCCCTGGAGATGATCCACCGCTACGGCATCCGCTGCTCGGAACTGGGCGACTTCTCCATGGAATACGACTTGAAGACGCCGGAGCAGCAGGCCGAGGTCTGCAACGTGGTGCGCCTTGCCATCAACCGCAGCCAGTACTCCAAGCAGCACATGGACTACATCATCGCGGCGGCGGCCCAGCTGCATAAGGACAGGGATACTATCCCCAACCTTAAGATCACCTTCGGCCATAACCTGCCGATGCGCCACTTCCACGCCTGGCTGGAGCCCTATCCGCCGGCAAAGGAAGAACTGTGCGATAACTGAAGCGGGACGCAAAAAAGCGCCGGAGCGGCTGCTCCGGCGCTTTTTTGCTGTCAGTTTCTTTATACCAGCAGCTGGTCGATGGCTTTCTCCAGCTCTTCGATGGCTTCCTGATCGCCGTCCCGCACCGCGTCCGCGATGCAGTGCTCCATGTGATCCTTCAGGATCACCTTGCTGATGGAGCCGAGCGCGGCCCGCACGGCCGCCAGCTGGACCAGGACCTCCGAGCAGTCGCGGCCGTTCTCCACCATCTTTTTGACGGCTTCCAGATGCCCGACCGCACGGGCCAGGCGGCTGATGACCGCCTTCGTCTGGGTATGGCTGTGCGTATGCGGATGCGAGTGCACCGTGCCGTCCGCATGAACGTGCACCGTGCCGTCGGCATGCGAATGCACCGTCCCGTCCGCATGGACGTGTACGGTCCCCTCCTCGTGTGTATGCTGTTCGGGATGCTCTTCTTGGATCATACAGGCCCGGCTCTTCTCTTTCGTTAAAACAGTTTTTCCCGGATCCGCTCGTCGTAGGGACGGCGGATGTCCTTCGGCTTCAGCTTCCCGCAGGCAAAGCCGTCCTTTGCCAGCTTCAGCATCTTCGGCAGCGTATATTTGCTCTCTCCCGCCATCCGCACGTTGCGGTCGTAGGTGACGGTGGTGGTGGAAAGGCCCAGGCGGGTGATCATGCCCCGCAGGAACAGGGCGTCGTCGTGGTACAGGCAGAGCCGCCCCATGGCTTCCTTATCCAGCAGGCGGTAGTCCGCATGGTCGAAGATCAGCTTCGCGCCGAAGACGTTCATCAGGAAATAGTAGGCGCGGGCGGTAAAGCGCTTTAAGAAGCTGTCCGTAGCGCGGGAATTGCGCACGCCGCAGACGATGTGCGCGCCGTCCAGGTATTTGCGCATCATCTCCTGCATGGCGTAGATGTTGTCCTGCAGGTCCGCGTCGATGGAGATGCTCACGTCGGCCCGGTCCAGCGCCTCCATGATCCCGGCCATGACCGCCTTCTGGTGGCCGCCGTTGGGCAGAAGCCGCAGGCCCGCGCAGAGCGGATCCGCCTCGTGGTACGAACGGATCAGATCCCAGGTCTTGTCCTTGGAGCCGTCGTCCACGAACAGAACGCGGCTGTCCTCCGCGGCCAGTCCCTTGCGGATCATTTCTTTGAGCTCCGCCGCGAAGATCGGCTGCGTCGCCGGCAGGCAGTCCTCCTCATTGTAGCAGGGAACGACGATAAATAAGCGTTTTCCTCTTTCCATGTCTCACCCTTCGAATCGAAAAGTTCTTTTACAGTCCGGCCGTGCCGCAGTAGGCCACGCCGATCGCGTTATGTCCCGCATGGGCGCCGATGGTCGGATTGACCTCGTCGATGCTGACGACCTTCAGGCCCAGCTCCGATTCGATCTGCGCCGCAAATTCCTTCGCCTCCGCCTCGGCCACCGTATGCACCACCGAGCAGACCGTCTTCTTCGGATCCAGCTTCTTTAACTGCTCCAGGATGGTCTTCTTCCCAGCGACGCGGCCCCGAACCTTCGTGAAGGGAACGATCTTCCCCTCCTCAAAGTACAGGATCGGCTTGATATTGAGGACGGTCCCCACCGCGCCGCTGATCGGCGAGAGGCGCCCGCCCCGGACCAGATAGTCCAGATGGTCCACCAGGAAGAACACGTTGGCCGTGCTCTTTAATTCCTCGGTGATCCGGACGATCTCGTCGAAGCTCTTCCCCGCCTTCTTTAAGGCGACGGCCTGTTTGACCAGCAGCCCGATCGGCGCGCACTCCAGGCGGGAATCCACCACGTGGATACGGCAGTCCTTGTACTGCTCCATCAGGCTCTCCGCTTCCATGCAGACGGTGTTGTAGCTGCCGCTGCAGTCGGAGGACGCCATATAGACGATGATATCGCAGCCGTCCAGCGCCGCCTGCTCCATGATCCCGTGGACCCGGTCCGGATTGCAGCCCATGGAAAAGGCCCGCTCGCCGGCCGCCAGGCGGTCGAAAAAGGTCTGGATCGGCAGGACGTTTCCGTCCCCGTAGATCACGCCGTCGTTGAAATGGTAGTACTGCGGCATGATCGCGATGTTCTCTTCTCTGACAAATTCCGGCGTGGTATCCGCGTTCACGTCGGCCATGATTCTGATCTCTCGCATAGGTTCTCTCCGTCGGCCGTTCTCCGGCCGTTCCAGTATAGCAGAAAAAGCCCGAAAGCGGAAGCCTTACTTTCTTCCCATCAGCAGCGAGGCGAAGAACAGGAAGAGCGCGCTTAAGCCCAGGTTGATCAGCGTCACCGCCAGAGCCGCCAGCACCGGCAGCTTCAGGATCAGCAGCACGCCGACCACGACGATATCCGGCAGCAGGCCGAAATAGATGAAGATGACCTGGATCATCTGCTTTAGGGTCTTGCCGGCGTTCACGTTGACCGACATGTCGATAAAGGTCCCCACGCTCGTGGCGTAGGCCGTCACGGACACGATGGGGAAGATCCAGAACAGTCCCGGGAACAACGGCGCGCCCTGCACCAGCAGGCCGATCACAAGCGCCGGCAGCACGTCCAGCAGGCAGTTCATCAGATCGCCGCCCAGCGAACAAATGAGCTTCAGCCAGGGATCCTCCGGGATCATATGGAAGTACCACATCTGCGTATCCGCCTTCAGCGCGTTCCCCAGGCTCCGGAAGAAAACGCAGAACGCCAGCAGCAGCGCCAGCGGCAGATAGCTTTCGGTCCCGATGACCAGGCGGCAGATCAGGGCGGCGCCCACGCCGACGACCAGATAGAACTCCAGCGTCTTGGTCAGAAAGCCAAAGTGCGCAAAGCGGAAGCGGTTGTACAGCGACTTATGGAAGAAGACCGTCGCGCCCCAGCCGCGATTCAGCTCGTTGCGGCGGAGCTTCTCGCTGCGGTCCTTCTTCCGCCGGATGATGGCCGTGCCGCTCTGGCTGGCCTGCACCGCCTCCATCATCTCCGCTTTTTCGGAGGTCTTCTGCAGGGCCTCCTCATAGAAATCCGCCTTCATGTGCCAGGTCAGCCAGGCCACGAAGGCGCCGCCCAGCAGGGTGGCTGCCAGACAGAGCAGCGTGCCCCGCAGGTTTCTTTCCGCGGCAAACATCACGAAGCCCTTGATCCAGCCCCAGAAGGGAATAAAGCGGGTCGCCAGCGCGTTGAAATAAGCCAGCACCGCCTCCCACCAGCCCAGGCCGCTGCTCTGTTTGAAGAAATAGAAGCCGGCGGCAGCCGCTCCGAGGATCAGATACACGATGCGCCGCAGGTTCTTTTTGAAGGCCGGACGGGTCGAGCCCGCCACGAAGCAGAGCATCTTTAAGAGCTGCGAGATCCCCAGCGTCAGGATCCAGCCGGCCATGATCGCCAGGATGATCCAGAAATCAAAGCCCGCGTTCCGGACCAGATTCGGGATCTGGAAGATCATAAAGTACAGGGTCGCCGCGATAAGGGTCCCGATCTGCGTCATGGTCCGGAACAGAAGCACCGACTGCGGCGATAAGGGGGAAGAAAACAGGAGCGTCACGTCCGCCGGCTGGAAGATCTCCGCGCCGCTTTTGTCCGCCCCGAAGACGCCGAGCACGAAGAACAGCAGAATGATCGCGCCGGACGCCAGCTCCAGGATATCCATGACCGGCGTTTCGTCCTGCGGATCCTCCGGCAGGACGATCTCCCCGGGCTCTTTCTGCCAGCCGGGATCCGTCTGCTCCGTTCCGGGCTCCGACGGATCATCCGGGATCGTATGGCTTAAGAGGGTGCCGACGGTGATGCCGACGACCACCCCGCCTACGAGCATGACCAGGAAAAAGATCAGGACCCACGTCTTGAAGAGCTTTTTCAGCGCGTTTTTCGCGCTGTGCAGAACATAGTAAAGGAACAGCTTCATTCAGGCGTTCTCCTCAAGCGGGGCTTCCGCGGGATGCGACATATCCTCCCGGGACAGGTTTTCGGTCACTTCAAAGAACAGCTCCTCCAGGCTCCGGCCGGAGGCGTCCAGCTCCCGGCGCGTCACGTTGGCCTTGATCCGGCCGTCCTGCATGATGAGCGCCCGGTCCCAGAGCATGTCCACGCTGTCGATGATATGGGTGCTGATCAGCATCGTTTTGCGGGCGGCGCGCATCTCCTCCATGCAGTTCTTCAGTTCCTTGATCGCATGCGGGTCCAGGCCGATCATCGGCTCGTCCATCATCAGCATTTCCGGATCCGGCAGAAGGCCGAGGCAGAGATTGAGCTTCTGCTGCATGCCCTTGGACAGCTCGTCGCCGAACTTTTTCTTCTTGTCGTCCAGTTCAAAACGGGCCAGCAGCGCCTCGATCCTTTCCTTGTAATCCGTCAGCTTATAGGCGCGGGCCAGGAATTCCATGTGTTCGTACACCGTCAGATTCGGATAGAGCGAGGGCAGTTCGGGGATGTAGCCCAGGATGCGCCGCGCCTCCACGCTCTTGTTCGGATAGCCCGCCACGAAGATCTCCCCTTCGTAGCGCAGGAAGCCGACGATCGATTTCATGATGGTGCTCTTGCCGGCGCCGTTCGGGCCCAGCAGGACGGTCACGCTGCCCGGGTCCAGATGAAAACTGACGTCCCGGCAGGCGACGGTCTTTCCGTATTTTTTTGTGACGTGCGATACGTTCAGCATGGTTCTCTCTCCAGTTTTTTTCTTTTATGCGGGCGCCGGACGGCGGGACTTATCCGCGCCGGACCTCCCGCAGCGGCTGATCCCAGAAGACCTTTCCTTCC